>Ga0233426_10001875_pt1 | contig 18349 bp, 16 predicted proteins | sample SI_118_April2016_6_FD_179875 | JGI IMG/M metagenome (GOLD analysis project Ga0233426, IMG submission 179875) | Seawater microbial communities from Saanich Inlet, British Columbia, Canada - SI_118_April2016_10_MG | ecosystem: Environmental > Aquatic > Marine > Inlet | place: Canada: British...
TACGAAATGCTCCAACAAAATTAATGAAAGAATTAGGGTACGGAAAAGAGTATCTGTATTCGCATAATAAACCAACTGACAAACAAGAGTTTTTACCAAGTGAAATTAGTGGAAGCCCTTTTTACAAGCCTTCCAATAATAGTAAAGAAAATGCGTTTAGAGAAGGGCTTAAAAGCCTTTGGAAAGGAAAATATAATTATTAACCTATATTTGTAAGATGAGAAAAATACTTTTTATAGCATTAACAATTCTACTCTTTTTTGCTTGCAAACATGAGCTAGAACGCCCAACTTGGGATGTAGATATGGTACTGCCTATCGCACATACTCAGCTAAATATAAATAATATTATTACTGACACTTTAGATATTATTACTGAAGATGAAAACGGTTTTATTTCTTTAGTCTACAAAGAATCCTTATTGAATGTAGATTATGAATCTTTATTATTACTAGAAACAACATCAGAAGAAACAACTATAAAAATTGATTCAGTAGATTTTGATGATGTAGTAATAGAACATGTCATTACAATTGGAAGTGTTATTAATGAAATACCTTTAGGAACTTGGGCTTTTCCTGATGGAAGCCAAAGGGACATACCTGCTATGCCAGGAATAATCCAAAATGATACGATTAATATTGATGCCAGTGAGTATTTTGAAACCATGACGCTTTACAATGGAATGCTAAACCTTGATCTTACTAATGGATTTCCTACAGATATTTCAAATGTAAGTTTTGCATTATACAATTCAACTAACCAAAATATAATAGCAACCTTTTCCACCCCACTAATTGAAAGTGGAGATACCTATTCCGAATCCGTTTCTGTAGCAGGAGAAACCTTAGATCATTTGATGATAGGAATTATCAACAATATGGATGTTGATGCTAGTAATGGCTTGGTGCTTATTAATTATACTGATGCAATAACGACTAAAATATCCATTACTGAAATCAAGATAATGGAGGCAACTGCTTATTTTCCTAATCAATTATTGCATGAGGAAAAGGTAGAAGAATCCTTTGAATTGGGTTCTGCAAGGCTTACTGAAATTGGAATAAAAACAGGAAGTGTAATCATTAATGCAATAAGTACACTACCTGATACAGGTACAATAATTTATGCTATTCCCTCATTAACAAAAAATGGAGCAATCTTTGAAACAATAGTTAAAGTACCACCAAACACAAATGGAGAGCCTACCCAGTTTACTTTTAGTTTTGATGGCTATATCATGAATTTAACAGGAGAAGACGGTAGAGTTGGTGGAGATACAGTTAACACCATTTACGCAACATTAGAAGCTTATTTGGATTCTACAGGAGAGCTAGAAACCATACATCAAGTGGATAGTTTTTATCTTTTTAACGAATACTCTTTCACACCAGAATATGCAAAAGGCTACATAGGGCAGGACACTTTAGCATTCGGACCAGAAATTATTGAAACAGATGTATTTAACCTTATACAGTCAGGAAATATTGACCTTGAAAGTGCAAAAATAAGTATTGCAATTGATAATTATATTGGAGCTGATGCAAGCTTTCAAATTAATAATTTAAGTGCTTTGAATGATGAAACAGAGGTGAGTGCACAAATAGACAATAATGCAATGCACATTATTGAAAGAGCAAGCTTATCAGGACAAAACAACATCACTCCTACACATACTGAAATAAATATTGAAGCGAATGAAATGCTAGCTATTTTCCCTAATAAAATAAATACTAGCGCAACTTTTTACTTGAACCCTAACGAACAATCAGCTATTGAAGATTTTCTGTTTCCTGCATACCCAATGGAAGCCAATTTAGCTGTAGAAATACCCCTTAGCTTTATAGCTACAGAGCTAACTTTAAGCAATAGTTCTGAAATAGAAATAGAGAGTATTGAAGAAATAGAAACCCTATACATCACAATTGAAAACGGATTACCATTGGAAGCAAAGCTAGAACTTTTAGCAATAGATGAAGCTGGGCAAGTAATTGACACTTTAATGGCAAACCAACATATACTAGCTGGCTTAACAAATGCTGAAGGAAAGGTTACAGAAAGTACATCATCAAATTTAGAGATAAATAATACTGATTTGAATAATATTAAAAGCATTAAAGCAACTGCAAGTTTTAGCACCCAACCTCAGCAAGAATACATCAGCATTTATAGTGATTACACTATGAATATCACCCTAAGTGCTAAGGTCAGTAAAACCATAGGAAACTAATGAAGAAACTACTTATCATACTCTGCACTCCCCTATTTTTATTGGCTCAAACTGATGAATACAAACATAGCATTGAGTGGAATACAAACCTATTATTTGAAAGCAGTAGCTTGGATAAAAGCTTCCTTAATACCATGCTTTATGGTGGCTATATTACCGATAGCATGAAAACAAAATGGATAAATGCTGGAGGAGATAACAATGTCCTCTACTCTGAAATAAGTAATGGATTGAGTTATACTTATCGCTTCAAGAAACAAAGTATCGGGTTTCGTTTTGCGGACAGGAACATCCTAAATGCTAGTTTTGCGGATGATTTATTACGCCTTGGTTTTGAGGGGAATTTTCATCATCAGGATAAAACATTGGACTTTGGAGGAACAAGCATTAGAGCCGACCGCTTTCAGCAGTACACTTTTACTTACGGAACACAGATTAAAGCTGTGAAGGTGAGCACTTCCTTATCCTATTTGGCAGGGAACCATCATCTTTCCTACATCATTGAAAAAGGGAGCTTATACACAGCACCTTTCGGAACATCCCTGGATATCGCTTATGACATGAGCGCCTTTGTTACGGACACGGCATCCCTAAGCCCAATGGCACATAACGGAAACGGGTTAGCATTAGGATTGAGCACTGATTTCCGATTCAAAGAACATGACATTCACCTTTCATTTTCTGATTTAGGATTTATAATGTGGGACCCTGAATCCATTACTTTGGCTACTGATAGCACCTTTAGTTTTCAGGGAATTGAGGTAGAAGATATTTTTAGTTTTAACGATTCAGTATTAGAAGCCAACAACATAAAAGATGATGTTTTGAAAACGAATACTGCTTCTTTCAAATCGTATATTCCGGCTACTATACACTTTTCAGTTTCAGGGGAAACAGAGTACAAACATTTTAAAACCTATACTGCAGGAATTGTTGCAAAATGGCAACCTTACTTGGACAATACGCCTTTATCCTTTGCAAAAATTGGGCAAGGATTAAAGGAATCGAACTTTGCTACTTTGTACTACATCCAAAGTATATTCAACACCAAGTATTGTGATGTTATCCCAACATTAATCCATGGAGGATATAGTGCAGATACAAATTTAGGACTGGCACTATCCAGAGGAAAAAAATACAATTTCACATTAGGAACACATCATCTGGAGGATGTATTAAGTGGCAAAAAAGCAAAAGCAGTAAGCGTTTATTTTAACATTAAATTACAATTTTAAGATGCTAGCAAAAATCAATAAAATACAACATCAAAGGAGTGGGAATTTCTTTTTAATGGCAGGACCTTGTGCCATTGAAGGAGAGGAAATGGCAATGGAAATTGCAGAGAAAATCCTTGCGATAACCAACAAATTGGAAATCCCTTTCATCTTTAAAGGAAGTTACCGAAAAGCAAACAGAAGCCGATTGGATTCTTTCACAGGAATTGGCGATATGGAGGCATTAACCATCCTAAAAAAAGTAGGCGAACGCTTCAACATACCAACCGTAACCGACATACACACGGCAGAGGAAGCCGCAATTGCAGCCCAATATGTGGATGTATTGCAGATACCTGCCTTTTTGTGCCGACAAACGGATTTACTAGTAGCAGCAGCAAAAACGGGTAAAGTGGTAAACATCAAAAAAGGACAGTTCCTAGCCCCAGAAAGCATGATACATGCAGTAACTAAGGTAAAGGAAAGCGGGAATAATTCCGTGATGCTAACCGACAGAGGAACTATGTTCGGCTACCAAGATATGGTGGTGGATTTCAGGGGTATCCCTACTATGCAGGAATTTGGCGTACCCGTTATTTTGGACATCACACACTCCTTGCAACAACCCAACCAAAGCAGTGGCGTAACGGGTGGTAAGCCAGCAATGATTGAAACCATTGCCAAGGCAGGAATTGCTACTGGTGTTGACGGCTTGTTTTTGGAAACTCACCCCAACCCTGCTCAGGCAAAATCGGATGGTGCTAATATGTTACAATTGGACAAATTGGAGGACTTGCTTACTAAGTTGGTAAAGATTAGAAAGGCGATTGTTTAGGTAAAAAACAAAAATCTTGTCATTTTGAGCGTTAGCCAAAAAATCTCGTTTCACACTAAGAGATGCTTCACTCTGTTCAGGGTTACATTTACTCTATTATTATTTTCTTTTCTACTGTACCATCATCATATATGTAGAAAAGAGGTGTATTTTTTGTTCCTTTTGATTTTCTTCCCAGTACATCCGTTACTTTTAAAAGGGTTTTGTTTTGAGATTGTTCATCTACACCAACCTGATCAACAAACACATCACAATAACTAGTGTATTCACAACCAAATGCATCTATAATTACACACATATAACTTCCTGGAGTTGAAGTAATAGGAAAAAGACTATCATCATATAATAAGTTAGTTGAAGGAGTCCAACTGACCAAAAGAGGATATACAAAACCATCCAACCAATAATTAGGTTGAAGGGATACTGTATCTCCAATATAATCTTGCGTAGACCAATTCTCCATTATAGGTATCATTGAATTTATAAGCATAAAATATTCAAAACTATCTACACAACTCAAACCATTTACAAAAAGTATTTTGTCTATCTTCTTAATATCTCATATCTATCTTTTATTTTTGCAGAATGGGAAAACAAAAAAGAAGGGAACCACTTTTAATAGAAAATATTGAAATAATTGACACAGCTAGCAAAGGTAAATCAGTAGCGAAACATGATGGTAGAGCCATTTTTGTGCAAGGAGGCGTTCCTGGAGATATTTGTGATATCATGGTTTTTAAAAGAAGAAAGAAATTTTGGGAAGCAAGAATAGAGAAAATCCATACCTATTCAGAAAGAAGAACAGATCCAAAATGTGAACACTTTGGCACTTGTGGTGGTTGCAAATGGCAAAATATGAAGTACGAATCCCAGCTAGACTTTAAACAAAATGAAGTACTCAACAACCTAAAAAGAATTGGAGGAATAGAATTACCACCCCATTCTGAAATTATTGGAAGTGAAAACGAGTATTTTTACAGAAATAAAATGGAGTTTACTTTCTCAAATAAAAGATGGTTAACTACTGAAGAAGTACAATCGGAAACAGATATTCCAGATAAAGACGCACTTGGTTTTCATGTTCCTGGCATGTTCGATAAAGTAATAAACCTAAATAATTGCCATTTACAAAAAGAACCTTCTAACGCTATTCGTTTATCCGTAAAACAATTTGCAGATGAAAACGGACTTACTTATTTTGACATCAGAAATCAAGAAGGATTATTGAGAAACTTAATGATCCGAACTTCATCCACAAATGATTTAATGGTATTGGTTCAGTTTTATGAAAACGATAAAAAAAGTATTAATCTGTTGATGGAACACATCAAAACTACTTTCCCTAAAATCACTTCTTTATTGTATATCATCAACCAAAAAGCAAACAACACCATGTACGACCAAGAGGTAGTTTGCTATAATGGAGAAGATCATATAATGGAAGAAATGGATGGACTTTATTTTAAGATTGGAGCAAAATCATTTTTCCAAACTAATAGCGAACAAGCAAAAGTATTGTACCGCAAAACAAAAGAATTAGCACAAATTACAGAAAATGATTTGGTGTACGATCTTTATACAGGCACTGGAACTATTGCACAATATGTGGCTACATCAGCCAAAAAAGTAGTGGGAATTGACTCTGTTGAAGAAGGAATAAAAGCAGCTTACGAAAATGCTGAACGCAATAAGATTGATAATTGCACCTTCTATACTGGGGATATGAAAGAGATTTTTACAGATGATTTTATTGAAAAAAATGGAACTCCTGATGTAATAATTACTGATCCACCAAGAGATGGGATGCACAAAAAAGTGGTAGAACAAATCCTTAAAATTGGCGCTAAAAGAATTGTATATGTTAGTTGTAATTCTGCAACACAAGCCCGTGATTTAGCACTAATGGATGAAAAGTATAAAGTAAGCCACATTCAACCTGTAGATATGTTCCCTCAAACACACCATGTTGAAAATATTGTAGTGTTAGAATTAAAATAATTATTTTACTATGCGTGCATAGTATTTTTTAATACCTTTGAGGAGTTCTAATTCAACACCTTACTTTCATGCGATTACGCTTCCTTTTACTCTCTTTGGCTCTTGTTATTTTCACCAACTTACAAGCACAAGATTTAATTTCTTATTCGGAAATAAAACACTATACACAAAAAGAATTAGAACAAATATGGGCGGAAAATAAAATTAATGAATGGATAGTACCCATCACTAATGGATTTAGGCTGTACGAAATACTTTACACCACTTCTTGGCATGACGGAAGTTCAATAAAAGCTTCAGGACTTTGTTATGTTCCAGATAACTTTTCAGCAAAAACAATGCCTCAGATGATTTATCATCACGGAACCAGAACCTTAAAAAAAACAAATTTAAACTTACTTGGGGAAAATGCAATTTGCAGTGGATTTTCAGCTGATGGATACCTAGTAATTATGCCAGATTACATTGGACTTGGAAAAGGAGAAAAATTTCACTTGTATCAAAACTCAGAAAGTGAAGCAACTGCAAGTATTGATATGTTATTGGCAGTACAACAGCTCAATAAAAAACTTACAGTAAATACAAATGATAAATTATTCCTTACAGGATATTCACAAGGAGGACACGCCTGTATGGCTACCCAAAAAAAGCTGCAAGAAGAATATACTGACAGCTTTAAGGTTACTGCTTCCTCCCCTATGTCAGGCGCTTATGATATGTCGGGCGTACAAGCCACTGTAATGACAAAACCTTATCCTGAACCTGTATATTTACCTTATCTGCTAATGGGAATAAATGAAGTATATAACATCACAGAAAAGGATAAATTATTCCGAGCACCCTATGACAGTTTATTCCAATTTCTTTATAATGGAGAATTAAATTTGCAAGAGATAAATGCTTATTTACCTGAAATTCCTGCTGATGTTGTACACCCTGATTTATTAGAAGAATATTTAAACAACCCTGATTTTAAGTTCAAAGCCGCTTTGCAAGAAAATGATTTACTAGATTGGACTCCCAAAGTTCCAACTCAATTATGCTATTGTAATGCTGATAAAATTGTACTGCCTGATAACGCAAAAGTTGCTATTAAGCAAATGAAAAGTAATGGAAGTAAAACTATTAAATTGCGTAGAGCTGCAAAAAAGTTTGGACATGTTAATTGCGCTATATTCTCAAGTATTTATACAAAATTTTGGTTTGATAGCTTCCGTAAAGGGAGTAAAAAAGGAAGAAAAGGTCCTCTATTTAAACGATTCTTATTGTACCTACAAAAAGTAAGAATGTAAATTTCAATGTTTATTCAAAGATAATTTTGTAATTTTATCAGAAAAATAAGCAAGATGCCAATAATCATTTCACACCCAAAAACAAATCCTAAAATACAGGAAATTGAAAATGAGATTGCTGCTAAAAAAGAAGAATTAGCAAACCTTATCAGCAAAGAAAAAGGTACAGAAATTACAGATTACACCTTTTTAGATACTAACAACAATTCAACTTTATTATCCCAATTATTTAAGGATAAAGAAGAACTTATTATAATATTTTACATGGGAATACAATGTAAATATTGCACGCTATGGGCAGACAATTACAATGGAATAACCGCTCCTTTAAAGGATAGAGCAGCATTTGCAGTTGTATCCAACGAAACACCTAAAATACAAACAGAAAACAAAAAAAATAGAGGTTGGGATTTTGAAATGTACAGCAGAAGTAAAAATACTTTTGCAGAGGATTTAGGTTTCACTAATGACTCAGGAAATCCTTTACCTGGAGTAGCTAGTTTTAAAAAAGAAAATGGAAAAATATTTGTTCACCACCGCACCTATTTCGGACCAGGAGATAATTACTGTAACATGTGGGATTTTATAAATATCCTACCGAAAGGAATTAATAGCTGGCAACCAAAACACGATTACTAATGAATGATATTTGGATTAAATTAAAAGAATTATACGACATGAATCCAGCCCTTTTTGGAGTGTTATTATTTATAGACTTAACCATTTTCTATTTTCTCATTCAATATATACTATCCTAATGCTATTAAGAATTTACCCTGAAAATCCTGATCCAAGAGAAATAAAGAAAGTAGTAGATTGCTTAAAATCTGGAGGCTTAATTATTTATCCTACTGATACCGTTTACGGTATTGGCTGTGATGTAAATAATAAAAAAGCAATGGAAAAATTATGCAGGATTAAAGGAATAGACATTAAAAAACATAAACTTGCTTTTATATGTTATGATCTTAGCCATATTGCTGATTTCACAAAACACTTAGCAACCGCAACCTACAAGTTGATGAAAAAAACTTTACCAGGACCATACACCTTTATCTTGGAAGCAAATAATTCCATTCCTAAATTATTTAAAAACTCAAAAAAAGAAATTGGTATTCGTATTCCTAACAATAATATTCCCCGAGAAATTGTTAAAGAATTAGGAAATCCTATCGTTACAACATCAGTAAAAGATGAAGACATGGTGATAGAATACAGCACTGATCCAGAACTAATTTATGAGCATTTTGGCAAACTTGTGGATATTGTAATTGATGGCGGATACGGAGAGGCAGTTCCCTCTACAATTATAGATTGCACCCAAAATAACCCTGAAATAATTCGTAAAGGAAAAGGAGGTATTACTCCATTTTTGTAAGCACCGAAATAAGCTGAGGTAGTAAAAGTTGCTCCCCATTATTTACAATAATAAAATCAGCCAATTCCTCTTTTTCTGCTTGTGGCATTTGCTTATTCATTCTGCTTTTTATCTGTTCAACTGAGCTTTCATCTCTGCTTTTTACTCTAGCAATTCTTAATTCTCGGTTTGCACTAACACAAATAACGGCATCTAATCCTAAGTACGAATCTGATTCAAATAAAATAGCAGCTTCTTTTATTACAAGTTCAGCTGTTTGACTTTTACACCAATCTTCAAATTTTTGCTTTACAACAGGATGAACTAAAGCATTTAATTTCCCTAAAGCAACTTCATTATTAAATACAATTTTAGCTAACTCTTCTTTCTGAAGGACACTATTCACATACATATTTTTGCCAAATGTTTGTTGCACTGCAAGCATCAATTCATTATCTTCCACCATGCATTTTTTTGCTTCAATATCTGCATTAAAAACAGGAACACCCATTTGCTGAAACAACTCACACACATAAGTTTTTCCAACACCAATTCCGCCTGTCAACCCTATTTTTTTCATGATTTCATTTTACAAGAAAGTTGCTGATAAACAGCTTCATATTGCGGTAATATATTTGGTAAATCAAAAGTTCTGGCATGCGCTAACGCATTTGTTTTAAATGCAGTTAATTTTTCCTTATCCGCAAGTAAACTCAAAGTATCTTTTGCCATTTTATCTACATCACCAACATTTGACAAATAACCAGTTTTTCCATCAATATTCACTTCAGACAATCCTCCACTATTTGTTGAAATTACAGGCACTTTACTTGCCATTGCTTCTAGGGCAACCAGTCCAAAACTTTCCGTTTCAGAAGGCAAAATAAATACATCAGCAATAGAAAGCATTTGCTCAATTGCTTTTAATTTACCAAGAAATTTTACTTGCTTACCTAATCCAAGTTTTCGGCACAATTGCTCCGCCTTTAAGCGTTCAGGCCCATCTCCAATCATTAATAATTTTACAGGAATTTCCTTACTTACTTTATTAAAAATTTTAACAACATCCTCTACTCTTTTTACTTTTCTAAAGTTAGAAATATGCGTTAAAATAAATTCATCTTCTTTTGCAAAACGCTTTCTTAATTTTACATCATCTTGTTGGCAATACAAACTCATATCAATAAAATTAGGAATTGCTTTTATCTCATTTTTAATATTAAAATGTTCCAAAGTTTCTTTTTTCAAATCTTGAGAAACAGCCGTAACAGCATCCGACATATTTATTGCATATTCAATTACTGGCTTAAAGGACTTATCCTTACCCAAAAGCGTAATATCAGTACCATGCAGGGTAGTTACAATTGGAATATCAATACCATAAGTTGCTAAAATTTGCTTGGCATTTACAGCAGCTGAAGCATGCGGTATTGCATAATGAACATGTAAAATATTTAGCTTTTCATGCAAGGCAACATCTACCAATTTACTTGTTAAGTTTAGCTCATAAGGAGCATATTCAAACAAGGGATAATCTGGCACATTTACTTGATGAAAGTAGATTTTATCTGAAAATAAATCCAACCTAAAAGGCTGATCATAAGAGATAAAATGAACTTCATGCCCTTTATCTGCCAAGGCAATTCCTAGCTCAGTAGCCACCACTCCACTTCCACCATAAGTGGGATAGCAAACAATTCCTATTTTTAATTTATCAGTCATTAATACTATTAAAAATTACCTCCATAATATTGGTGCGCACATCCATAGTCAACAATTTTTTATTGGTTGCATCTGGATGAATTCTATTGGATAAAAATACATAAACAATTTGAGTGTCTGGGTCAGCCCAAACTAATGTTCCTGTAAACCCTGAATGACCAAAACCTGCTGGGTTTGCATTTTCACTAGCAGGACCTCCTTTTTTCTCAGGTAAAGCAGGCTTATCAAAACCTGCGCCTCTCCTATTATCGTTATCAGGAAATTGACATTTTGTAAATTCTGCTATTACTTCTTTTGACAAATATTGTTCTCCTGCATATTCTCCATTTTGCAAATACATCTGCATCAATTTTGCTAAATCATTAGCATTGGAAAAAAGCCCAGCATGCCCACCAACTCCTCCTTGCATAGCAGCACCCATATCATGGACATAACCTTTTAGTAACTGACTTCTGAACAGAAAATCTTCTTCAGTAGGCACTATTCTTTCTTCCGCAATTCTACTTAAAGGTAAATAGCCCAAATTCTCCATTCCTAATTTGCTGTAAAACACATCAGAAGCAGCAATATCAAGTGTGTTAGAATACTCCTTTTCAATTACTTGCTTTAATAAATAATAACCCAAATCAGAATAACGATATTCCTTCTTTTCTACTAAAGATGAAGCAATAATTTGATTAACAATACTATCAGGATAAGAGTGATGCAAGAAAATATTTTCGGCTACTTTTAGGGGAAATTCATTGCTAAATTCATTGCTATAAAGTGTATCCCGCAATTGCATTAATCCTGAAACAGAATCCTTTACTAAGGTTTGTTTATAGAATGGAATCCAAGGGTAAAGCCCAGCTTGATGTGCTAAAATTTCACGAATAATTAAGTGTTCTTTATTTGTAGAGTCTAAGTTTAAAAATTCCCCTAATTCATCCTCCAAATTCAAATTTCCATCATCAATCATTTGCATTAAAAGTGGAACAGTTGCCGCAATTTTTGTAATAGATGCAATATCATACACATCCGAATTTTTTACAGCTACCTTTTCATCATAAGTATGATAACCATAGGATTTATTAAAAAATACTTTACCCTCTTTTGCAATCAGAATTTGACAGCCAGGAATTGCTTTTTTAGCAATTGAATTTTGAGCAATACTATCTATTTTATAGAGTAATTCAGTATTAAATCCAATTTCTTCAGGCGTTACATAAGTCATTCGTATTGCCTCAGTATTTATTCCTGAATTGATTTCAAAATGCTTAGTGCTTACTGGAATTTTACCGCTCATACCTATACCTCCAAAAATGGCTTGAGCAACTTGTTCCTGTGCAACTTTAGAGTTTTGATAGCCCAGTAAAAGTGCATCAAAATTATTCGTGAATAAAAAAGAATTTAAACTATAAGGGTTCGCAAAAATTGGCACTACTACTTTGGATTGCATAGCAATTGATTGCAATAAAATATCTGCTTTCCTATCAAGTTTATAAGATTTCCAAGCGTTAGCATTGGACTTATGCACACTAGCAATTACCAAATTATATTTTGATAATTGATTTAGCAAAACTGCTTGCTGAGTTGTAGTTGCTTTTTCAGCAATTTTAAAATGAGTAACCTTAGCATAACTACTTAACATGGATTGGAAATCATGTGCATCTTCCCCAATACTAACAGTTGCAATACGCAAAGTATCCAAGCGTTTTAAAGGCAATAAATCATCATAATTTTGCAATAATGTTATGGATTCTTTTATTAATTTTTTATCTAGTAACTCAGTTTCTTTTGTAATTATATTTTCAACAATTTTACTTACGTCCACTGCTTTGTAATTATCCAATCCCATCCACTGCTTTGCCATTAATATTTTATGGCATCTTGCATCAATTTCAGCTTGAGAGATTTTATTTTGTTTAATTGCTTTTTCTATTTCTTCAATTGCTTTGGGCACATCTTCCGCAAAAAGCAATACATCATTTCCTGCCAATAATGCTTTTACATCTACCTCACCTGGTGCATAAAATTGGCTCACCCCTTTCATGTTTAGCGCATCCGTAATAGCCAAACCTGTAAAGCCCATTTCATTTTTAAGCAAACCATTCACCACCTTAGGCGAAAGTGTTACCGCTAAATCCTTAGTATTATCCAATACAGGAATATTAAGATGAGCGACCATAACAGAACCCAATCCGTTATTTATTAATTTTTTAAAAGGAACTAATTCCACTTCCTCTAAGCGGTATCTTAAATGATTAACAACTGGTAATGTTTTATGCGAATCAGAATCAGTATCGCCATGACCAGGAAAATGTTTAGCACAAGCCAACACATTATTATCCTGCATTCCCTTCATGTAAGCTACACCCATTCGCCCTACCTTTTCAGGATTTTCACCAAAGGAACGGTTATTAATAATCGGGTTTTTAGGATTAGAATTCACATCCACAACAGGAGCAAAATTAATGTGTATTCCCAATAATTTACATTGGCGCGCTACTTCTACTCCCATATCATAAATCAAAGACGTATCTTCAATTGCACCAAGAGTCATCTGCCAAGGAAAACGCAAAGCAGAATCCAATCGCATAGCCACTCCCCACTCGGCATCAATAGCAATCATCAAAGGAACATTGGAGTGATCTTGAAGATGATTTGTAAAGTTAGCTTGCCTTACCGGCCCTCCTTGCAAGAACATTACTCCTCCAATTTTATAATGCGTTACCAAATCAGTAATTTGTTGCTGATGAAGCTCCCCTTTATTGGAATAAGCGGCTACCATAAAAAGCTGTGCGATACGCTCCTGCTCAGTAAGAGTAGTCATTACGCTATCCGCCCAAACAGTAGAATCACTTAAAAAAACGGCTTTATTTTGTGCTTGCAAAGTACTTGAAGTACTAGCTAAAACAACAGTAAAAACAAATAGAAATAGTATTTTCCTCATAGCTGGTAAAATTAAAAATAGTTCGTGATTTTTAAAACAAATCATAATTTGAAAATCATTACTTATTAACCAAAATTATTAAAACCTTTTTTGTTACTTTTGTATCTATGCCAGCACCCAAACTTCCTTCTTTTTTTAAAGCAAATAGCGCTAAATACTTTTCTTTTAAACCTAGGTATTATGACCAGAGGAAAGAAAGAAGAGAACAGTTAGAAAAAGAAGGAAAATCTCCTTTAAAATTCAAGAGGACGAATTTAAAACATCCTGCACAAAAAGGCAGAAGATATAGAATCCTATTTCTGATTATTATTTTATCTTTGCTAGCTTACAAACTACTAATAAACTAAGCCAAAATAGCATTGGATATTATACAATTACTACCTGACCATGTTGCAAATCAGATTGCTGCAGGAGAAGTTATACAAAGACCTGCTTCTGCTGTAAAAGAAATGCTTGAAAACGCATTAGATGCTGGCGGAACAGAAATAAAATTATTTATAAAAGATGCAGGGAAAACTTTGCTTCAAGTTGTAGATAATGGCTCTGGAATGAGCGAAACTGATGTACGCATGTGCTTTGAACGACATGCCACTTCCAAAATAAAAAGTGCTGACGATTTATTTGCCATACAAACCATGGGATTCAGAGGAGAGGCAATGGCCTCAATTGCTGCAATAGCCCATGTAGAGGTAAATACAAAACTGACTGATAACGAACTTGGTTCTCACCTAATAATTGAAGGAAGTGAAATAAAAACGCATGATGATTGCGCTACTACAAACGGAACTTCCATAAAAGTAAAAAACCTTTTTTACAATGTACCTGCTAGGAGGAATTTCTTAAAATCGGATGCAGTAGAGATGCGTCATATTACAGAAGAATTTACGCGTGTAGCTTTAGCAAATCCTGAGATAAAAATGCAATTATTTCATAATAACAATGAACTTTTTCATCTTTCAAAAGGAAACTTTAGGCAAAGAATAGTAAACATTATTGGCGGAAAGAAAAACGAAAAGCTAGTACCCATTAATGAAGAAACTTCAGTAGTAAGCATTGATGGATTTATAGGAAAACCAGAATCGGCAAAACGAACCAGAGGTGAACAATACTTTTTTGTAAATGGTAGATTTATTAAAAATCATTACCTCCACCATGCAGTTAGCAAAGCTTTTGAAGAATTAATTCCACATAATTATTTCCCTTCTTTTTTCATCAATTTGCAGATAGACACAAAACTGATTGATATTAATATTCACCCTACAAAAACAGAAATTAAGTTTGAGGATGAAAGAGCAATTTACGCAATAATTAGGGCCTGTGTTAAGCGATCATTAGGACAATACAATATAGCACCTACTTTAGATTTTTCGCAAGAATTATCGTTTGATGTTGCACCTAGCTCAGCTACTGCAACCTTAAAAGAGCCACAAATAAAAGTGGACACAGCTTACAATCCTTTTGGGAAAACGGATAACTTTTCACCTCAAGAGCAATACATTCCACAAGAAACAACATTTGAAACCAAACAGCTGGATACTCATTTTTTAGTAGAGAATACTACAGGTGATATAATGCAAATTGGAAAAAAATATATTGCATTTTCAACCAATGAAGGGATGGTTTTATTGCACCAGAGAAGGGCACATAAACGCATCTTATTTGAATACTTTAGCACTGTACTTGCTAATAACAAAGGACAATCGCAACAACTATTATTCCCAAAAGAAATACACCTAAACAAACAGGATATTGCCGTAATAAATCATTTAGAAACTGATTTATTAGCAGTAGGATTTTCATTTGAAATACAAGAAAATGAAAGTATTTCAATAGTAGGAATACCTCCAGAATGCCAAGAAGAAAATTTACAATTTGTAATAGAACATTTAATTGAACAGCACAAAAACAATGAACAATTACAAACCAACCAAAATAATAGTTTAGCCATATCGCTAGCATTAAGTTTGGCCATAAACGAACAGAAAAAACTGAGTACTGAAGAAATGCTTGCCCTAAAAAGCGAATTATTAAAATGCGAAACTCCTAGTGTATGTCCCTTAGGAAAAGCAACTATGATTAATTTACAAACTGCTGATTTAGAAAAATACTTTTAATATGTACCGACCATCCAGTTTTAGCCAATTACCCGAAATAGTAAAAAACCTACTGATCATTAATGGTTTGTTTTTTTTAGCAACCATTTCCTTGGAAAGTTATGGCATTGATTTTACAAAATGGTTTGCCTTGCATCAGTTTCAGTCGGAGGATTTTATGCCTCACCAGCTGATTACTCACTTTTTTATGCATGCCAATTTCACGCATTTACTGTTTAATATGTTTGCCCTTTGGATGTTCGGTAAAATATTGGAAAATGTATGGGGTGCAAAGCGATTTTTAACCTATTACATGATAACAGGAATTGGAGCGGCCTTTGTTCATCTGGCCGTTTGCCAATACGAAATATTGAGTTTACAGTCCCAACTTAACCCAAATGATTTAAGCATTTTACTAGAAAATGGCGGACGATTACTAGCTCACTCCCAAAACTACACACACCCAATGATGGGAAAACTAAACTTACTGATTAACACCCCAACAGTTGGTGCTTCAGGAGCAGTATTTGGTATTTTATTGGCCTTTGGAATGCTTTTCCCAAACACGCTACTCTATATTTATTTTGCGATTCCTATAAAAGCAAAGTACTTTGTAATGCTTTATGGAGCAATGGAGTTGTATTCAGGACTAAGCAATAATCCTGCTGACAATGTTGCCCACTTTGCTCATTTGGGAGGCATGCTATTTGGCTTTATCATTCTCAAATACTGGCAAAAAAACAATACCCAATTTTATTAATGGATAGCATTTTAAATAATCTGAAACAGGAATTTAAATACGGCACAATCCTGAATAAACTCATCTATATAAATGTAGGGGTATTTTTAGCATTCAGTATTCTGGGTGTTTTTTCCTTTATGTTTCAGTTTGATGTATCACCAATTTTAAACCGATTATATTTACCTGCTGAAAACAGTAAACTACTTAACCAACCCTGGTCATTCGTTACTTATATGTTTCTGCACAATGGCTTTTTGCATTTACTGTTCAATATGATGTGGTTGCATTTTGCAGGAAAAATATTCTTACAATACTTAAGCCCAAAACAATTACTAAGCACCTATATTCTTGGTGGAATTTCAGGAGGACTGGTTTTTATTATTGCCTATAACTACATTCCTGCTTTAGCAATTTACACCCAAAACGCACAAGCTTTAGGAGCCTCAGCAGCAGTACTCGCTATTGTAGTTGCTATTGCGACTTACACGCCTAACTATAGTGTCCGCTTTCCTTTTATAGGAATTGTAAAGCTAAAGCACATAGCTTTCTTCAGTGTTGCGCTTGACATAATAAGCATCCCTAAAGGAAATACTGGCGGACATATTGCACACTTAGGAGGAGCATTATTTGGTTACCTTTACATTAAACAATTGAAAAAAGGAAATGACTTTTCGGTAGGATTTACAAAATGGGTAAATAGCCTTAGTAATTTATTTAAACCCAAAAGCAAACTCAAAACTGTACACAAACGCCCAAAAACAGATAAGCAATTCAATACTGAAAAATCAGCACAGCAAAAAGCGGTTGACTTGGTACTTGAAAAAATATCAAAATCAGGGTACGAAAGTTTAAGCAAAGAAGAAAAAGCAACTTTATTTTCTGCCAGTAAAAAATAAAATGAAAGGACTTTCACTGATAAATAAGCTGCTTTACCTAACAAACTCTGTTTGTTTATTATTGCTACTTCTTTCCTACTTATCTCCTTATATAAACCCTACTTCTCTCTGGCCTATTTCCTTTTTTGGCTTGTTATTTCCTGTTTTCTACATCATCAATAGTGTATTTTTACTTTACTGGATTATTGGTTTTAAAAAACAAATCTGGGCAAATATTATTGTATTGCTAATCGGCTTACAATACATAGGTTTGTTTTTTGGTGCACAACCCAACGCTAGTAAAACTACTGATAGCATAAAAGTACTTTCCTATAATGTGCGATTATTTAATCGTTACGAATGGATAGCAAAACCTAATGTGAAATCAGAAATAATTAGCTTCTTAAAAACTGAAAAGGCAGACATACTTTGTATACAAGAATTTTATACGCCAGATGAAATACCAAACTTAAATTACGAATACCGACACATAGGCTTGCAAAGTAAAAAGAGCCAATGGCACATGGCTATTTACAGTAACTATCCGCAAATAAACAAAGCGACTGTAAGCATAAAAGGAGAGCGTATGAACAATACTTGCATCTATTCCGACCTACTTATAGACACAGATACAATACGGGTTTACAATGTTCATTTGGCTTCCAATTGGTTTAAAAATAGTGATTATTCTTTTTTGCAAAACCCACAGAAAAAAACCCTAAAAAAAGGCATAAACGGGATAGTGGAAAGAATGAAAAGCAGTTACAAGAAACGAGCAGAAGAGGCAAAAGTAATTAAGGAGCATATGCAAAGTTCACCTTACCCAATTATTTTGTGTGGTGATTTTAACGACACGCCACTTTCCTATGCTTACAATACAATTAGCAATAATTTGAAAGATGCTTTTAAAGAATCAGGAAAAGGAATAGGAGAAAGTTTTGTGAAAATTCCTGCTTTACGCATTGATTATATTTTGCATAACGAAAAATTCAATAGTTTTAATTACACCAAACACAAGGAAGAATTATCCGACCATTATGCCGTGAGCTGTGAGGTTGA
>Ga0233426_10001878_pt1 | contig 18336 bp, 14 predicted proteins | sample SI_118_April2016_6_FD_179875 | JGI IMG/M metagenome (GOLD analysis project Ga0233426, IMG submission 179875) | Seawater microbial communities from Saanich Inlet, British Columbia, Canada - SI_118_April2016_10_MG | ecosystem: Environmental > Aquatic > Marine > Inlet | place: Canada: British...
CATTTTCCTCAATTTCATGGTCGGTATCCAAATAGGGAAGCTTAAGTAGCTTGGCAAGTAGCTTAGCAAGGGTTGATTTCCCTACCCCCATATAACCAATAAGATAGACCATAAATAAGCTGTATTGTTAGTCTTCAAATAAACAAATTTTATAGTAGTTTTGGTCTAAAATTAGAGATAGATATTTTTATTAAATTTTTTTTACAAAATTGTAACTGATTAAAGAAAAGTAATATATTTGCAGCCGATTTAAACGACCTGGTAGCTCAGTTGGTAGAGCACCTCACTTTTAATGAGGGGGTCCTGGGTTCGAGCCCCAGCCAGGTCACAAAATCTAAAAAAATCCCACTAGTAATAGTGGGATTCTTTTTTTATGTATTATTGCATAACACCTGCCCAGGTGCTGAAATTGGTAGACAGGCATGATTGAGGGTCATGTGTCCTTTAGGACGTGCGGGTTCGAGTCCCGCTCTGGGCACTTCTATTTATTATCCACCAACTCTTTTATAGTTATATCCCTCTTTCCCTAGGATTTCCATTATTTTATCCCTTACATCTCCTTGTATAATTATCTCACCATTTTTAGCAGTACCACCTACGCCACATTTGGCTTTCAGCATTTTTCCAAGTGTTTTTAAATCTTCAGGAGTACCTACAAAATCTTTTATAATAACGGCAATTTTCCCAGCTCTGTGTTTGTCAATACACACTTTAAGGTTTTGGGCATTGTTTGCTAGAGTTTCTATTTCCTCATTTTCGTATTCAAACTCAAAATCAGGGTTAGTGGAGTACATGACTCCTGTTTTGTTTTTTTTATTCTTTCCCATTTGATAGTAATATTTTTAAGGATTGAGGGTTTGTTTTTACTACTAAAGTAGTGTCGGTTACAGTTGGTTCGCCATCCAAATGAATAAGTTTTTCTAGGCTTGTAATTGTCATTTTATCTGTTTGAATAATACGAATATACTTTGATAGGTGGGCTTTTCCTATTGCAATTTTAAGTAGAAATTGTGGAACTTTCCATCTTGGAAAATCTCTTACTATTACAAAATCAATAAGCCCATCATCTATCTTAGCATTGGGTGAAATTTGGAAGTTATTCCCGTACTGTTTGGTGTTGGCAAATGAGATAAGTAGTGCGTTTATATGCTCAGTTTTGCCATCATAATTAAGGGTGTATTCTCTGGCTTTGTATTGAACTTCTTTATAGATAAGTTTTATATAATTAGAAAAACCTCTATTTGTTAAGTTGGCAAATAGGTGAGCAATATGGGCGTCAAATCCTATTCCTGAAACATTTACAAAAGGCAAACCATTTGCTGTGCAACTGTCAATCGTTTTAATGTTTGCATTTTTGAGCTGAATAATGGCTTTTTCAATATTGCTATTCATCCCATTATGAAAAGCAAAACCATTGCCCGATCCACAAGGAATTACGCCTAAAGCAGTATTGCTGCCAATTAGCGCTTTAGCACATTCATTTACCGTACCATCACCACCAACTGCAATTACTGCATCAAACTTTTCTTCAATTGCTATTTTACTTATTTCAGTTGCATCTCCAGCTTTTTGGGTGATTACAATATCGTAATTATCAAAATGGGGAGCAATTATATTTTCAATTCCTTTTTGCTTTCCAGTTCCTGATGTAGGATTGATGATAAACTTAATTTTCATAGACTAAGTTATTCGTTTTCATTCTGAAATTATAATCCTGTTTTATGGCTTTTAGCAGCTCAATGTTTTTGGTGTTTTTAGTAATTTCTTCTTTCAAATCCCAACTCTTAAAACTAGGGTAATTCTCCAGTTTATTATTGATAATTCCTTCAGAAGTAATAAAACGATAATTGTTATAGAGTTTACTAATCGCCCAACTCTCACCTGAAAACATAGATTTCCCAAAGGATAAATAAGGTTTTGAATAGCCAATTTCACTGAGTATGGTTGGCATAATATCTATCTGCTGTACGATAGTGTTATTCTCTCCAACAAGGCTTCCATCCCCTTTTAATATGATGAGTGGAATTGCATATCTTCCTATATTATTCTTGTATTTTTTGTTGTAACGAACTCCTGAAGTATGGTCAGCAGTAATAATGAAAATTGTATTTTTAAACCATTCTTCATTTTGAATATGTTTAAAAAATTGTTGCATAGAATAATCGGAATATGCTATGGTTTCCATAATGCCTATATTTTCATAGTTATGCTTATAATCCTTAGGTAAAACATAGGGAGGGTGAGAACTGATCGAGAAGAAAGTACTAAAGAAAGGTTCCTTTTTTTTGTTTAATTCTTTTGCGAAATATTGCATAAAAGGTTTGTCATGTATCCCCCAACTTCCGTCAAAATCAGCATCATTATTGTATTCCTCTAGTCCGTGATATTCTTGAAATCCTGCTTTTTGGCTAAAACTATAAAAGCCCATTGTCCCTCTCATTCCTCCATGAAAAAAAGAAGTATTATACCCTTCATCATTCAGTAGTGATGCTAAGCTTTCAAACTTGTTTTGCGCAAAATTAGAAGTAATAAAAGGATTGGTCATTAAAGTTGGGATAGAAGCAGTAATTGCTGGTAGTGCTTCTATGGATTTTAAACCATTTGCATAAGCGTTAGTAAATACCATGCCGTGTTGCATCAGGCTATCCAAAAATGGAGTGTTACTTTCCCCTTCATTATAATAGCCTACAAATTCTTTGGAATAACTTTCCATAATAAGAATTACAATATTTTGCTTATTTATATTTTGCTTTTTTGGGAGATGAATAGGAGAGTAGATGCTACTTAGTTTTTCAGAACTAAAATAGTTGTATGTCTCTAATGGTTTTTGGTTAAGGGAGTGTAATATACAGAAAGGCGTATTTAAAATTAAACTTGTGTTTTTCGAGCCAGTAAGCTCTCCTGCATTAATTGGGTTTATAGGTTTTAATTGCAGTCCTCCTCTTGCTGAAACAATAAATATTCCTCCTGCAAAAAGTAGAATAAGTAATTGTTTGCTTATGCTTTTAAAGTTTAATGAAAACCTATATTGAGGAATCTCCTTTATTTTAATAAGTATATAAATTTGCACTACCGAAAACAAAGTAATTGGCCAGTAATCTTTTAAATATTGAGGGATAATATTTTTAGCATCACTCCCTAGTTGCATCAATTGAAAAAAGTCGGTGGTTGAGCGTTTTTGCGTAAATTTAAAGTATTCTATGTCTACATTATTTAATAGCAGAAAAGGAATGTTAATGCTATAAAATAGCCAATTAGTTAGCTTGTGGTAGTATTTATTTTTTCTAAAATTATGAGGAAATAAAAGCAAGATAAATAATGGAATATTTATGTAAAATAAAGCCGATACATCAAAGCGAATTCCTTCCATAAAATCCATTATATTAACTGTATTGAAATCATCAATATTGTTAATGTAAAAGTAAAGCCTACTAGTAGTGTAAATTGCTAGCAGAATGAGTATTCTTTTAAAAAAAGTAACTAGGTATTTCATTAATTATTACAGCAACTTCCTGTATTGCAATTATCATCTTTCTTTGTGTATTTTTTTATTAAAAAGTACACTGCTATTCCTAAAATTATTCCTACTAAAATTTCTTGCCAATTCATCTTTTAAATTTTTAACAAAGTAAAGAAAATATTAAGTAGTTTTGGCACCAAATAAAATCAAAGATGCAATTTAACAGAAAGGGAATATCGGATGCTGAATTATTAGACTTGTACAAAGCTATTATTAAGCCGAGATTGATAGAAGAAAAGATGTTAATTTTATTACGCCAAGGTAAAATTTCAAAATGGTTTTCAGGTATTGGTCAGGAGGCTATTTCAGTTGGTGTTGCTGCTGCCTTGGATCAAGATGAGTATATTTTACCTATGCACAGAAATTTAGGTGTATTTACTGGAAAAAATATTCCTTTGGAACGCTTGTTTTCTCAGTTTCAGGGAAAAGCGAATGGATTTACAAAAGGGCGTGATCGTTCTTTTCATTTTGGTACTCAAGAATATAATGTAGTGGGTATGATTTCTCATTTAGGACCTCAATTAGGGGTAGCTGATGGGATTGCTTTAGCCAATAAATTGAAGGGTAATAAAAAAGTAACTGCTGTTTTTACAGGTGATGGAGGTGCTAGTGAAGGTGATTTTCATGAAGCATTAAATGTAGCTGCAGTATGGGATTTGCCAGTTATCTTTATGATAGAAAATAATGGTTACGGACTTTCTACGCCAAGTTCTGAGCAGTTTAGGTGCAAGCAATTTGCTGATAAAGGAATCGGATATGGAATGGATGCTTATACTATTGATGGGAATAATATTTTGGAAGTATATGCGGCTGTAAAGGATTTAAAAAATCAGATGGCTGAAAAACCTAAGCCTGTTATTTTAGAATGTATGAGTTTTAGAATGAGAGGACATGAGGAAGCTTCAGGAACAAAATATGTACCAAAAGAATTGATGGAAATGTGGGCTAAAAAAGACCCTGTAGATAATTATGAAGCATTTTTATTAAAAGAAAAATTAATTTCTCAAGATGAAATTGATGCTTTAAAAAAAGCAATAAAAGTCGAGATTAATTCAGCTTGGGCTACTGCTGATGGTGAACCAAGAATTGAATCTACTCCTGAAAATGAGTTAGCTGATGTTTATGCTCCTTATGCTCCTGAAATTATTGAGCCCTCTGCTAACAAAACAGATAAGCGATTAATTGATGCAGTTTCTGATGGTTTAAGACAATCCATGCAAAAACATGATAATTTAATTATTATGGGTCAGGATATTGCTGATTATGGTGGTGTATTCAAAATCACGGATGGCTTTATGAAGGAATTTGGGAAAGATAGAGTGCGTAATACACCAATTTGTGAGTCAGCAATAGTAAGTGCTGCTTTGGGCTTATCAATAAATGGCTATAAAGCGGTTATGGAAATGCAATTTGCTGATTTTGTAACTTCAGGTTTTAATCCAATTATTAATAATTTAGCAAAAACACATTACCGTTGGGGCGAAAAAGCAGATGTGGTAGTGAGAATGCCTACAGGTGCTGGTGTTGGTGCTGGTCCTTTTCATTCTCAATCCAATGAAGCTTGGTTTACACATACTCCAGGCTTAAAAGTAGTTTATCCTGCTTTTCCTGAGGATGCAAAAGGCTTGTTAAATGCAGCAATTAATGACCCAAATCCTGTAATGTATTTTGAGCATAAAGCATTGTATAGAAGTTTGAGTGAAAATGTTTCGGATGACTATTTTACAATTGAGATAGGAAAGGCTAATTTATTGAAACAAGGAAATCAGGTTAGTATAATTACTTATGGTATGGGTGTGCATTGGGCTTTGCAGGTGCTGAAAAATAATCCTGCTATTTCGGCTGATGTGATTGATTTAAGAACCTTAATCCCTTTGGATAAAGAGTTAATTTTGTCATCTGTAAAGAAAACAGGAAAGGCAATTGTACTGCATGAAGATTGTATGATTGGTGGTTTTGGTGCTGATATAGCAGCTATGGTTTCTGATGAATGCTTTGAGTATTTAGATGCTCCTGTAAAGCGTTCAGCATCAATGGATACGCCAGTTCCTTTTGCCTATGAATTAGAAGATGAGTTTTTGGCAAAAGCAAGGTTTGAAGTTCAGTTAAAAGACTTGCTTTCGTATTAGATTTTCAGTAATTCTTATAGTATTGTTTATCTGATTTATTTTTATCATATTTGTAGTCCATAAATCAAGTAAAGGATCACAATTTCATGAATAAATATTTTTTTGTAAATCTTAAATTTACAATTCTACTTATAGCCCTAATTTTATCAGTTTCCTCATGTGTTACGAATAGAAATTTAGAATACTTACATACCTCAAGTCAGGTTGCAAAAGTTAAAGTAAATACTACTGAATACCGTTTGCAGGTTGGGGATTTAATTTCAGTACAAATAAGTACTGTTACCGAGCAGCAACATGACTTCTTCAATAAAGAGAATACTTCTAATTCTCAATTAATGATGCAAAATCCATACTTGTATGGGTATTTAATTAAAGAAGGAGGTTTTTTAGATTTACCTTCTTTAGGAATTATAAAGGCTGAAGGATTTACTTTAAGAGAATTAGAAAATATTATAAAACAAATAGCGGTTTCTTATTTTGAACAGCCAGTTGTGAAATTGAATATTATTAATTTTGATATAAGTATTTTAGGAGAAGTAAATAACCCTGGAACTTATAAAGTAGTTAACCCTGAGATAAATGTACTTCATGCCTTAAGTTTGGCTAATGATGTCACGCAATTTGGAAATAGAAAAAGAATAAAAATAATAAGAAATAATAATGAAGTAAATAGAATATTTTATGTGGATTTGTTAGATATTGAATCACTAAATAATCCTGATTTCTTTTTGCAGCCACATGATATAGTTTATGTTGCTCCGCTCAAGAAAAGGTTCTATGCTTTTACAAATTTACCTAGTATGTTCTCTATGGTAATATCTGGTATTACGCTTTATTTATTAATTAATAATAATTAAGAATGAGTAATAATAACCAATTGGATGAAATAATTGACTTTAGACAGTTTTTTGCTAAAATAATAAATAACTGGTTCTTCTTTCTCTTAAGTTTAATCTTAACTTTTGCAGTTGCTTTTGCATACACTAGGTATTCACATGAGTTATATTTAGTAGAAACCTCCATTCTGATAAAGGAAGATAATACGGTAGCTAATGCTTCTGATTTACTGTATGAAAAGGCAATGAAAACTCAGCATATGAGTTTGGAAAATAAAGAGTTGGTTTTGACTTCTTATCCGCTTGTGTATGAAACATTAAAGGAATTAAATTTTGAGATTGAATATTATATTTCTGGTAATATTAAGGTATCTGAAACATATCACGCTCCTATAAAATTAGTTTGTAATGATGTAGCGAGTTTAGTAGGTAAAAGCTTATCTGTTCAATGTATTGATAGTGAAAAGTACCTTTTAAATGATGAAGGAAATAATTCTCAAAAAATCTATAATTTTGGAGAAGAAGTTCCTTTGTATAATGCCAAAATAAGTATTGAATTAAACAATAATTATGATAATAATTTTTCTGGAATTCCACAAACTATTGTAAGGTTTAAGAATTTAAAAAATCTTGCTCAATCTTATCAAAATAAGATATCAGTAGTTCAAAAAGATAGGGAGTCGACCGTTATTAATATTTCAATACTTGAAGAAGATCAGTTAAAAGGGGTTGCATTTTTAAATAAATTAACTGAGAATTATATTCTTAATGAAGTGAATGAAAAGAATACCGCTTCAAAAAATACTGTTACATTTATAAATAATCAATTGCAAGAAATGAGTGATTCCTTATCACTTATTGAATTTCAAATTCAGGAATATAAAAATACAAATAAGATTACTGATTTAAGTTTAAAGGCGCAGAGCATTTACACTAGTATTAGTGGTGTTGAAACAGAATTAGCAAAAAGTAAGAGTCTAAAAAATTATTATACATATCTTGAGAACTATATTAATAAAGGGGATCAGCTAGAGGGGATAAGTGTTCCTACCTCTTTTGGTGTGAATGATGCGTCCTTGAGTTCATTTATTAATCAACTAGTCGAAATTCAAATTAAGAAAAATATTTTATTGGAAGGAGGACAAATTAATAACCCTGCTATTGCTCAATATAATAGGCAAACAAAACAATTATTACTAAACCTTAAGGAAGCAATAAGTACAAGTAAATCAGCTAATAATTTGGTAATTCAGGATTCTGAAAGAAGAATTAAAGGTATGGAAACTTCTTTAGCTAATATTCCAGAAGTAGAAAGGGAATTATTGAGTATTGAACGTTTGCAATCTATTTCTGAAAAAATTTATATCTTTTTGCTTCAAAAACGAGCAGAAGCAAAAATTACTTCATCCTCTAATGTTGCAGATAGTAAAGTGCTTGAGCCTGCAATGTATTTTGCTAAAAACCCAGTTACACCCGATAAAGAAAAAAGTTATCTTATTGCCTTCCTTTTAGGATTGATTCTTCCTTTAGTTTTTATTTTAATCAAGGAATTACTTAATGATAAAATTACTACAAGAATTGATTTAGAAAAAGCAACTTCTATACCTGTTTTAGGAATGATTGGTAGGAATTATAGTGGATATCATTTACTGTCTCAACAAAGTCCTAAGTCGGCAGTATTTGAAGGGTTTAGAACTTTGCGTTCTAATCTTAATTTCTTTAACCCACAAGTTGATAAAAAAGTATATTTAGTTACTTCATCCGTTAGTGGAGAGGGGAAAACATATATTGCTGAAAACTTAGCTATTGTATTCGCAAGGTCAGGTAAAAAAACACTTGTAATTGGTGCTGATTTAAGAAGACCAAGAATCTATGCAGATTTTAATTTAGAAAATGATTTAGGAATTTCTAATCATATTTTAGGAGATAGACCATTAAATGAAGTAATCTTAAAGTCAGATATTGAAAATTTAGATATTTTAGTTTCAGGACCTACACCAAGCAATCCATCTGATGCTTTACTTACAGATAAATTTAAAGCTATGATTGAAAGCTTAAAATCACAATATGATATTATTGTTTTGGATACACCTCCTTTAGGATTGGTTGCTGATTCTTTAACATTAATGAAATATTCTGATATTAATTTGTATGTAGTAAGGCAAGGTTATACTCAAAAGGGGCTATTGCCTTATGTTAATGATATGAATGCTAAAGATAGACTCGGTAACTTACATATTATTTTTAATGATGTAAAAGAAGGGAGTGGTGCTTATGGTTATGGTTACGGATACGGTTATGGGTACGGTTTCGGCTATGGTTACGGTTATGGAAATAGTAATTACGGCTACACTCAAGGCTCAGAATATTTTGAGGAAAACGAAAAGTAAAAACAAGTAAAAATGAAAAGTAATTATAAATTACCTCAAGTTATTGCAGAAATTGGATGCAATCATAAAGGAGAAATGAAGATAGCAAAAGAGCTACTAAAAGTTGCGGCTGATAGTGGTGTGGAAGTTGCTAAATTTCAAAAAAGAAATAATAAAGAATTATTAACTGAGGAGCAATATAATGCTGTTCACCCTAACCCTATAAACTCCTATGGAGATACTTATGGTGCTCATAGAGAGTTTTTGGAGTTTGATGTAAATCAGCATAAGGAATTAAAAGAATATGCTGAAAGTCTAGGGCTTATTTACTCTACTTCAGTGTGGGATACTACTTCAGCAAAAGAGATTACCTCTCTTAATCCTGAATTGATAAAAGTACCTTCAGCATGTAATAATCATTTTGATATGCTAAAAGTATTAAGAGATGAGTACAAAGGGGAGGTACATATTTCTTTTGGAATGACGACAAAGGAGGAAGAAGAACAAATTGTTTCTTTCTTTGAAGATAAGGGACAAGGAAAAAGAGTTGTCGTTTATTCTTGTACTTCTGGTTACCCAGTTCCATTTGAGGATATTTGTATGATGGAAATTGTTAGAATTAAAGAAAAATTTGAAAATAGAGTAAAAGCAATTGGTTTTTCTGGTCATCATTTAGGTATAGCGGTTGATGTTGCAGCTTATGCATTGGGTGCAACTTGGGTAGAGCGTCACTTCACTTTAGATAGAACATGGAAAGGGACTGATCATTCTGCATCTTTAGAGCCAGCAGGATTAAGAAAATTAGCGAGAGATTTAAAAGCTACTCATAAAGCACTTACCTTTAAACAAACGGATATTTTAGCTATTGAACAGGTGCAAAGAGATAAATTGAAATACAGAAAACAATAATGAGTGTAGTTGCTTTTATACCAGCAAGAGGAGGGAGTAAATCTATTCCAGAAAAAAATAGTAAAGTATTTTGTGGTAAACCACTAATTTTTTGGAATTTACAAGAATTACAAAATTCTGATGTAGATGAAATAATTGTAGCTACTGATTCAGAAAAAATTAAATCTGTTGTCAATTCTTTTTCTTTTTCAAAAGTAAAAATATACGATAGAAGCAATGATAATGCTCAAGATACATCTTCTACTGAGTCCGTAATGTTGGAATATATAGCTAATTCTCATCTTTCAGATGGGGATACTTTTATGTTAGTGCAGGCAACTTCACCTTTTACACAAACTACTCATTTCAATGAAGGGTTAGAGTTATTTAAACAACATGATTCTATTTTGTCTTGTTGTGAATCTAAACGATTTTCTTGGAAAGATGGAAAGGCTTTAAATTATGATATTTATAACCGACCAAGAAGACAAGATTTCCAGGGTACATTAATTGAGAATGGTGCTTTTTATATTAGTTCTGTTTCGGATATTAAATCAACTCAAAATAGAATTTCAGGAGATATTGGGATTTATAAAATGCCAGAATATACCTATACTGAAATTGATGAGCTAGAAGACTGGATAGTTGCCGAGTCCTTAATGAAACGCTTTGTTTTGAATAATAAAACGAAAGATTTCTCAAATATTAAATTATTCCTTTCGGATGTAGATGGTGTACTTACTGATGCAGGAATGTATTATACTGAAAATGGTGATGAGTTCAAAAAGTTCTGTACTTATGACGGAATGGGTTTTCAACTCTTGCAAAAAACAGGCGTTAAGGTTGGAATTTTAACTACTGAGGATAGGGAACTTAACAGAAGGAGAGCAAAGAAATTAGGCTTAGATTTTGACTTTCATGGTGCCAAGGATAAATTGCAACTTGTAAAAGATTTGTGTGCTAAAGAAAATATTACTTTAGATGAGGTGGCTTACATTGGAGATGATGTGAATTGTTTCGGCCTTTTATCTCATGTCGGGATTGCAGCTTGCCCCAATAATGCAGTGCCTAAAATTAAAGCGATTCCTAACATTATGCAGTTGGAAAGAAATGGAGGAGAAGGAGTAGTTAGGGAGTTTGTGGAATTATTTCTTTCCTAATGGATTTTGATCTTGATGATCTTCACGAGCTTGAGAAATACCTGAAATTAAATAAAATTTCTAAAGAAGATATTTGTTTGGTTGGAAGCACAACTTTATCTCTCATTGGCATAAGGGCTCATAATGATATTGATATTATTTTGCATTCAAAATATGATTTAAATCTTACAAAACATCAATTTATAGAAAGGGTAGATACTCCTTGGAGTACTTTGTTTTCAGATGATAATCTGATTAATAATTCAGGTTTACATATCCTATATAATGGCTTTAAATTTGTGATTCCTGAGCTGGTGTATCATAAAAAGATTTGGCATAATAGAGCAAAGGACCAATCAGATATCATTGAGTTAAATGAATATGCGAAAATGCATAAAGATTGGGATTGGAAATTAATAGAAGATGCTTTGCCAAAACCCTCATTTGTTAAAAGAATCCTTAAAAAATTCAAAAACAGATTTAACTTGTATAATAATAGAATAAGAAATTATTTTAGATATGATACCAATTTGCACAGTGATGGAATTCAAATGATTCCAACGGCTAGTCTATTGGCAAAACAAGTAGTGAATAATTCCTTTAATCGATATGATTTAATAGTTCGTTTTCTTGCAATAGATTCTATCTTGAATGCTAAAAATGAGGGCTCTTATTTGTATGAAAAAATGCAAGAAAAAAGGGGTGGTTCGGCTTATAAAAATCCGTTAAAAGTGTTTAGGGAATTAATTGCAAGTTTTAAAGGTAAAGGAGCTGATAGTAGTTATCCTGTTCTAGTAAATAAGGATTTACATATTGTAGATGGCGCTCACCGATTAGCTTGTGCCTTGTATTTTAATGCTCCCTTTATTGCTGTAAAAATTAATAAGAAACTTGATTTTTCACCTTATGGAATTGATTGGTTTGAAAATAATAACTTTTCAACTTCTGAACTAGACTTAATCCTTCAGAAAAAAAATGAAATATTCCAAGCTAATCATTTGTATTTTGAGGTTGTATTATGGCCACCAGTCTCACAATATTTTGATGAAATTGAAGGGTTCGTTAAAGAAAAATATATTGTACAATCCTCTACAGATCAGAATGATATTCCTGATTTCACTACTTATCTAAAGGCATTGTATAAGATTGATGATATCAAAGATTGGAAAGTTGATTTAAAGATAAAAGGGATATCTGATTATCAAAAAAATATTAGAGTTCTTAAAATAGAAATACCTGAACCTGAATTTAGGAAAAAATCTAATGGACAGCTTATTTCTAAAAAGGTGGAAGCTTTAAAAAAGGAAATTAGATCTAAATATAAAACTAAAGTTGATAATTATTTTCATGATATTATTATTCATATTGGCGATAATTATGAGCATACTAAGCAGAGTAAAAATCTTTTATTATGAAAAGTATAATTTTAGATAATCTGAAGGATATAAGAAGTGCAATAAAAGATTATAATGCATCTGGTACATATTTTGAAGAGTTAATCAACTTATTGGATATTTCAGAGACGAGAAGTGATAAAGTAATATTTCTTTATATTGAAGAAGGTGGTGAAATTATTGCTGCAGGTTTATTTTCAATTGATAAAAGACAAGTATTAGGATTAGCGTATTCAACACTTTATTTATATGGTTATTCATTTTTTGATTATAATCAGTTATATTTTTCAGTATCTTCTAGAAATGAATTTATTCACCAAATAAAGAAATACGCTAGATCAAATGCAGTAGATTTGATTATGTTAGATAATTTAAAAAATTCTTTATTAGTAGGTGAATTTTCTTACCTCAGAAATACAATTCAAATTTTTAATTCCTCTTTATCTGAAAACGGATTCGATTTCATTTCTAAAAAAAAGAGTTTAAAAAGACATAGAAACCTTGTTTGTAAAGACTTTGATTACAAAGTAGAGCACTTAAAAGGCGAGCAAATAGAGGATGAGCATTTTAAATGCTTAGCACGGTTGCATAAAGAAAGGTGGGGTTTTGATAATATTGACAGTGCATTTAAAAATTTAGATAGGATTAGCTTTTATAAGGGTATAAAAGAAAATGGGTTAATGACTATATTAAAGGTTGGTGATGAGGTTTTAGCCATGCATTTTGGTATGCTTAGTAAGGATAGGATAATCTGGCATACACCTGTTTTAAACATCAAATACTTTTCTTTATCACCAATTGAGGTGTTGTTATATGAAACATCAGAATTTTGTAAAGAAAATAAGATTAAGTATTTTGATTTTGGATTAGGAGATGAGGAATATAAAAATAGATTTTCAAATTCTGAGGAATATGTTTTTTCTTATCTTATTCCTGTTGGTATTTTTACAAAAATTAAAATCTCATTTACTAAACTTTTAGCTGAAGTGTTAAACCTGAGGAACTTGATTACAGTAATTAAAAAAAACGTGAAATTTCTTAAAGATATTTTAAATAATAATAAGTTATATTTCTATAAAATAAAAGGGGGAGTAGATAATTTTGATGAGAGTAAAGAACTTAAGTTTATAAGAATAACAAAATATGCTGATTTTATTAATTTTGCTAGATCTTACGATATTAAAATTCAACGATTTCATCTTTTAAGGTTTAGTAAAGGAAATTATTTTTATTGTATTTATAATGACTCATCTTGCTTTTGTTCTGGTTGGACTAGTAAAGAGGGTGTTTTCATTTCTGAGTTGAATAAATTCTATTGCCCAAATGGCTATGTTATGTATGATTTTAATACTCTAAGTCAGTTTAGGCGAAAAGGCTATTATAAGTTGTTGTTAAAGTATATTGTTTCCTTGTATAAAAAGGAGTTGTATATTTATTCCTTAAGGGGTAATAAAGGTTCAAATAAAGCTATACAATCAGTAGGTTTCAATCTTATCAGAAAATTTAAATTATGAAGCAGTTAATTATTAATTTTATATTTGTAATAGCTTATTATGCTGGGATTATTCGTTTGTTTTATTTTATTACTAGAGAACGACAAAGGGTAATTACTTATCATAATATTATACCAGATAAGTATTTTAATAATTCAATTGAGTTGGGAGTATCTAGTTCTTCTAGTGTGCTGAATTTCCAACTTCAAGAAATTTCAAAAAAATTCAATTTCACTACCGAGATAAATGAAAGGAATAGTTGTATTATAAGTTTTGATGATGGTTATTTAAATAATTATAATATTGCAATCCCTATACTAGATAAATATAAGGTAAAAGCTGTTTTTTTCATTAGCCATGATTTAGTATTAAATGGCAAATCATTATGGATTGATACTATTATGAAATGGTATTCTTATGTTCCAGTAGGGGAGTATATAGTAAATGGTATTGAGTCTAATATTTCTAATTTAAATAGAGTAAAGGTTTTTTCAGAGGCAATGCTTGCGCTACATCAAGATTATAAATTAAAAGATAAATTATTGTCATCATTGAATACTGCATTTAGTTTTAAAAATTTACCAATAGATAAATGCTATAATCAGTTGAGATTTAATCCAATTTCTTTAACTCAAATTGACAGAATGAAGGAAAATAAGCATCTTATTGCTTCTCATACACTTTCGCACGATATCTTATCTCTATTGTCTGATAAAGATTTGAAATCGGAAATAAGTTCTTCAGAAGCTCTTATTAGTGATTTTTATAATACAGATTATTTTGCATATCCTTTTGGAGGTATTAATGAGGTGAGTAAAAATGTTTTAGGTAGTTATTCTACATCTCAGTTTAAAAAGTGTTTTGTTAATTATTGGAATTTTAACAACAATGCTACTGATCAATCTTTACAAAGAATTTCATTACCAAACACAAAAAACAAATATGTAATACATGCTTATTTATCAGGATTTTATTTTTTCTTTAAAAAAAGAATTACGCATGAATAAATTTCTTAAATCACTCTTATTTTTTATCACTCATATTTTCTCAAGAAGAGAATATGATGTTGTATTTTATTATCCCAGTCATTTTAATAGAGGAAATGAAAATAAAAACTTATTTTTCAGCCCATATTATAAAGCATGTGATAGTAATAATCTGAAATATATTATTTTTGAAGAACCGTGTTTTGGTGCAAGTATAAATAAAGATAGTATCCCCATTGATTTCATCTTTTATATTATTCAAATTCTTAGGAAAATAATTCCTATAAGTAACGGAATTAAGAGAGATAATTTTATTGGAGCTTTTATTGGTAGAACAATTTTAAGGTTCTTAAGGTTTAAGAATGTTATTGTTATTTCAAAAAGTATGTTGTCTTTTTTTAAGGGTATTAATCCTAATGCTAGAATTTTTGATGTTCAACATGGAATTATATATGAAAATAAATCGGATTACTTTATAGATAATACTGTATCAGAACATCTAGAAAAAAATGATATTTTTTTATTGCTTTTTGGTAATAGATTTTTAGATATTCTAAAGAAAAAAGATCTAACTAAGTATTTTGAAATGCATGCCTTTGTTATTGGTGGCAATATTGTCGGCACAACTAATTTACATCAAAAATTCAATAATAATATTCTTATTTCTTTACAGTTTACACATGATCATACTGCTAGTGAGAATGCAATATTATTAGAAGAATTAAATGATTTCATTACTTCTTCAAGGAAAGGTATTAATTTTTATTTAAAAAACCATCCTAGGTTCAATAATGAAGTTAATTTATCTGAGATATTTAAACTGCCTAATGTCATTGTAGCTCCATCTGATATCAATGAGTGCTTTAGTTTATGTAGCTTGCATGCTACTGCTTATTCAACCTCTACTTTTGAGGCAGCTTTATTAGGGATCCCTACAATTTTAATTCCCTCTGAAAATGAGTTTAATTTTTTCCAAAAAGAGTTTAATTACCCATTAAATAATTCAATTGATGAGTTTAGTGCAATTTCTTTTTATCAGGAAAAATCTAATATTATTAAAGGGTGGGCAACTGCTTATTACACTCCTTTTAATGAATCCAAATTTTTAAATTTATTAAGATGAGCAAAGTAAAAGTATTTCTTGGAGGGTATATTAATTATACCAATGCTCAAAACCTAAATTGCAGGGCAGTTGCCCAGTATTTAGATAAAGATAAATTTGAGGTATTAGCCTTAACTACACACTTTGGGAATAAAGAGTATTTTGAAGTAAATACTTTTAATTGTTTTAAGCCTTTTAGTTTGTCAACTCATTTAGGTTTTTTATGGGGTATGCTTAATTGTGATGTAGCTTATTTACCGAAACATATTGACACTCCACTTTGGGTGTTAATGTTAGCAAAATTGCTGAAAAAGCCAATTTTTACTACCATTGAGGGGAATGTTATAGATAGAGAAAAGATTCATAATTTAATAAGCTTATTTGATTCTAAAGAAAAACTGATATATCATTTTTCATTTTTTAATCAGGTTTATTCTATTACTGAGTATTTACTAGAAGAAACTAAGCAAGTTTTGAAATTAGAAAATAAAATTTTAGCGTTAGGCGTTTCAACTTTAGATTTTCAGATACAGAAAAAATATACAGAATTAAAAAAAATTATTTTCATTGGATCTTTAACAAAGAATAAAAAAGTAAGTCAATTATTAAGTCTTTCAGAAAATTACCCATTGTTGTCTTTTATAATTATTGGTGATGGTGATGAGCGAAAAATATTAGAGGAAAAAGCACAAAAAAATGTATTTTTTATGGGAAGGTTATCCCACAAAGAAATAAGGAAAGTTTTTGCTCAATCTGATTTGTTTTTTCTCCCTTCAAAGTCAGAGGGTTTTCCTAAAGTCATTTTGGAAGCTGCATCAGCTGGGATACCTTCAATAATTTATAATACCTATGGGGCTTCTGACTGGATGATTCATAGAGATAATGGTTTTATTGTTAATGATTTTTCTGAGGTAAAAGGTATTGTTGAAGAATTGTTAAATAACACAGAATTACTTAAATTCACATCAGAAAATGCAATAGAATTAGCCAATGATTTTGATTGGAAAAATATAATAAAGGATTGGGAAAAAGTAATAACAAATCTATATAATGGAAAATAAGAAACAATATATTGTTATTACTCCTTTTTTCCCATCAAAGGAGAGTTATATTGGGTCATATATTTATGACCAGATAAATGAAATTAAAAATCAGTCGGATTTTAATATTAGGGTAATTAAGGTAGTGTCATTATTTTCTTCAGAGATAGACTATGAGTATAAAGGATTTAAAGTGAGTATTTTAAAGATGCTTGATGTCCCCTTTTTCATTTTCCCAGGATTATTTAATTTTATTAATAAGAGAAGGGTATTATCTTTGTTGAACAAGGAAAAGATTAACGCAATTTCTTGCGTTCATGGCCATGTTACTTATCCTTCAGCATTCTTGTCAAATTGTATTGCTGATGAATTTAAATGTAAGTCAATTGTTCAGCACCATGGTTTAGATGTACTTCAATTGATGAATGGAAGGAATAAGTTTTTAAGGAAGTTACAAAGGTCATATGTTATCAGAAATGGGACTAATCAATTGAATAAGGTTAATTTAAATATTGGAGTTTCTGACAGAGTGTTATCTGAGTTAAATACTTTTACTCACTATATGCCTAAAGCTGAATATGTATTGTATAATGGAGTTGATACGTCAAAATTTTTCCCAATAGAAATGAAAAATAATAAATACTATACAATTGGGTGTGTAGCAAATTTCTGGAAAATTAAAGATCAAATTACTTTAATAAAAGCTATCGAACTTTTGATCCTTGAGGATGTAATAAATCTTAAATTAAGATTAATTGGTGAGGGGGAGGAGCTTGAAAGATGTAAGAAGTATGTGAAAGAGAAGGGGCTAGAAAGGTATGTTTTTTTTGAAAATGAAATGCCTCATGATAAACTTAATACCTTTTATAATGAGTTAGATTTATTTGTTTTACCGTCTTATTATGAAGCTTTAGGATGTGTTTACCTAGAATCTTGGGCTACAAACACCCCTTTTATAGGCGTTGAGTTTCAAGGTGTATCTGAAGTAATTGCTTCTGATGAAAAGAATAATTTGTTAGTTAAGAGTAAATCACCAAAAATTCTTAAAGATAAGATATTAGCGGAATATAATAAGAATAGAATTTATGTTTTTAATCAGAGATATAATATAAAAAATACAATTTCTGAATTTATAGAAAATTATTTTTAATAAAAAAGAGCAACCATCTGGTTGCTCTTTTTTATTATGGGTTTTGGTCGGGGTAGCAGGATTCGAACCTGCGACCTCCTGCTCCCAAAGCAGGCGCGATAACCGGGCTACGCTATACCCCGAAAAATTTGGACTGCAAAAGTAATCTTTTTTTACAATCACAAATAAAAAGATGAACTTTTTATTTTGCGGAGAGGAAGGGATTCGAACCCCCGGTACCCGTAAAGGCACAACTCCTTAGCAGGGAGCCCCGATCGGCCACTCTGGCACCTCTCCAATATTTTTCAAAA
>Ga0233426_10001879_pt1 | contig 18336 bp, 17 predicted proteins | sample SI_118_April2016_6_FD_179875 | JGI IMG/M metagenome (GOLD analysis project Ga0233426, IMG submission 179875) | Seawater microbial communities from Saanich Inlet, British Columbia, Canada - SI_118_April2016_10_MG | ecosystem: Environmental > Aquatic > Marine > Inlet | place: Canada: British...
TGGCTTGCTCTATCAGCTTTTAGAAAATAAGTTGATGGTATGTGAGGAATGCATGAGCCGTATACGAGGTCCGTACGTACGGTTCTGTGAGAGGGATGAGGCATGAGCCTCACCCTACTCGATATTTATAATATTGTAAAGACCTTATACTAGAATACTTTTAAGCTATCATCCTTTGATGTGGTATTTTATTATCCCCTTATTACTTTATAGAAAACCTTTGAGGTTGTATGACATCCATTATTGCTGAAAATGAATTTGGTCAAGTTAAGCAAGTTTCGCTAACCAATCAAATTAACGCGTTAGAAATAACCCATACTACTTGTACGGCAAAAATAAGTTTATACGGTGGGCAAGTACTCGCATGGCAGCCTGTCAATCAAAAGCCTGTTTTTTGGGTAAGCAAAGACGTTATTTTTGAGCAAGGAACAGCCATAAGAGGCGGTATCCCTTTATGTTGGCCATGGTTTGGACCGTATGAAGCACCAAGTGGTGAAAGTGCTGGTAATCATGGTTTTGCTCGTCAAAGGAATTGGCAGCTAGATGACGTGACGATTAATAAAGATAACATCGAAATAACTTTGTTCTTATCAGGATCTGATGAACACACTCTTTGGCCGCATCAGTATCAACTAAAGCAAGTGCTTATTTTTTCTGAATATTTTGAACAAAAGCTATTTATCAGTAACTTATCATCACAGGCCTTTGAATATTCAGGCGCATTACACAGTTATTTCGCAGTGAGTAACCCAGAAAATACCCTTGTTACGCCGTTAGCTGAATTTCTGTTTGATGATAAAGTTACAGGAAAAAAGCAGCAGTGTGCTCCTTTAGAACATTGTTTGGGAGAAATTGACCGTATTTATTATGGTAACAAGGTTTGCTCAATTGAAGATAAACAATGGCAAAGAACCATTAAAGTTTTATCAACAAATTGTCAGCAATGGGTGTTATGGAATCCTGGAACTGAGCTAGCAAACAACATGAAGGATATTCATCAAGGAGCTGAAAACGAATTTGTTTGTTTAGAGGCCGCAAATACTAACAAGCATGTCGTTGAGGCTAATGAAACTGTGATGATTGGTCAAACAATTTATCTAGAGTAGCTCTGTAACAAATAGAGTTCAACACAAGCTTCTAGACTTTGTTGTAATTATCCTTTATCTTTTCATTAATAATTAACAGGTAATACCAGTTGGTGTTGCCTTTATAATTTTTGGTGTTTATGTGAAAACCAGTCGTAGAGATTTTTTAAAAGTCGGTTTGCTGGGGAGTGCAGTCTTGTTGGCTGGTAGCAGCTTGTCTGCATTATCCTTAGTAAAATCCAGTAAAAACGATTTACAACATTTCAGTTTTCTAAACTCAGTAGATACTCAGTTGTTATTAGCGCTTGCCCCTATAATATTAAAAGCTAATTATCCGGGGATACTCGGAAAAGAAGCAGAACAGCGATTACTTATTTCGATTGATCATCAAATTTCATCATTAGGTGAACACTCTCAAAAACAACTTCAACAGCTTTTTGATCTTTTAGGCTCTTCTACTTTACGATACTTTGCAGGCGCACAAGCTATTGATTGGTCTTTAGCATCCAATGATCAAATTGAAAGTTTTCTAGAGGGATGGAAAAACAGTATGTTTGCATTAAAAAGAACAGGTTATGCTGCTTTATGCAAACTGATCACGATGAGTTGGTATACTCAGCCTGAGAATTTTTCGCAAGCGAGATACCCAGGCCCTCCTAAAATATATCCACCACAGGAATAAAACGTGAAAATAGTCCCCGAAATTCGTGGTATTAGCGATCCGTACTCAGCTAAAAAATCTATCGTGAAGCAAACTATTAATGCAAATCAGTTAGAAACTGATGATATTAGTGCTGATATTATTATTATCGGCACTGGTGCTGGCGGGGGCACCAGCGCAGAAATATTAGCGCAAGCTGGGCTAAAAGTATTAATGATTGAAGAGGGTCCCCTAAAGACGACACGTGATTTCAAAATGGATGAACAAAAGGCCTACGCTGACTTATATCAAGAGAATGCAGGTAGAGCCACTAAAGATGGCGGTATTGGTATTTTACAGGGCCGTTGTGTTGGAGGAACAACAGTAGTTAATTGGACATCTAGCTTCAGAACGCCTTCTCCTACGCTTGATTATTGGCAAAAAACTTTTCAAGTTAAAGGCTGTAGTCATAGCGATATGATCCCTTGGTTTGAAAAAATGGAAACACGTTTAAATATTTCACCATGGCACAGTGTTAATGAAAATAATTCCGTGCTGAAAGAAGGCTGTGAAAAACTCAACATTCCATGGAAGGCTATTCCGCGTAACGTAAAGGGCTGCTGGAATTTAGGTTATTGTGGAATGGGGTGTCCAACTAACGCTAAGCAGTCAATGTTAGTCACAACCATTCCTGATGCACTTGAGCATGATGCAACTTTGTTATACCAAGCACGAGTAGAGCGCCTCCTTATCAAAAACAACAAAATCACCGGCGTTGAATGCATAGCTCTTGATGATAAAAAGTATAAAACATCTAAAAAAATCATCGCGAACGCGCCGTATGTTATTTTAGCGGCTGGTGCGATTAATGGCCCTGCATTGATGTTACGTTCTAACGCTCCTGATCCAAATAAACGCATTGGCAAGCGAACCTTTTTGCACCCAACCGTTTTTTCTTTTGCTCAATTTGATAAAGAAATATCACCATTCTATGGTGCTCCACAGTCTATTTATAGCGACCATTTCCAATGGAGAAATGGTACTACAGGTCCATTAGGTTACAAGTTAGAAGTTCCTCCACTACACCCGGCTATTTCATCAATTATGCTAATGGGACATGGCAGTAGTCATGTTGATGATATGTCGAAACTTAATAATACTCATGCAATGTTAGCACTTTTACGTGATGGTTTTGATGATAACAGCGAAGGCGCTAGCATAACCCTTTCAGATGATGGTAGTCCTATTGTCGATTATCCAATGAATGATTATTTATTTGATGGAATAAAGCGCGCATACCTTTCAATGGCTGAATTACAATTTTCTGCTGGCGCAAAAAGAGTACGTCCAGCACATCAGCATGGGGAATGGTTTGATAGCTATGAATCTTTCAAAAAAGGCTTTCACAAACTTGAACATAAAGTCAGTAATAACTTAGTGGGAAGTGCTCATGTGATGGGAGGACTCCCGATGGGAGAAAACAAAGCGTTTTGTTTAGTTGATAGCGATTGTAAATATCATTATTTAGACAATTTATGGGTATTTGATGGGTCAGTTTTTCCAACTTCTATTGGCACTAATCCACAACTTTCTATTTATGCTTTAGTTTGCAAACAAGCGACAAGTTTAGCCAAAAAACTGAAGAAAAATTAACCGTTTTTATTTCTGTTAATTGATAATAAAACAGCTAAACTAAGAGGGAGAATTTGACGATAAATCTATTTAATATTCACCCATTATACATTTATTCACATAATAAGAATAAAGCCACACTATATGTATATTGTATAATATCTGCGATTTCAACTCTCTAGCTCAGCATTAACGCATAAACATATTGTATACAATATGGTAAATATACAGTTTTCTGTTGATATAGACGCAAAAATACTGAATATTTACTCTAATCTATATTGACACTAAATTATTTTTATGAAACAGCAAAATTTAGTTTGCTTTTTAGGCATTGGAGTGATTATTCTAATTATACTTTTTTGATTCAATGAGATTGTTAATGGAACACTTAAACCATTTATTTGTAGAAGCGGGCACTTTAATGTTTGCTGGCATGGTATTCGTTTTTACCTTTTTAAGCTTAATGATTGTATTTATTAATGTCGTTTTAAAACGATTGGCGATTAAATTTCCAGATGCAATTATCCAAACAAAACCAGCACGTTCAAATCAAAAAACAAAACAAAATGTTGATGGTATTTCACCTAAAGTGGTGGCGGCAATTACTTCTGCTGTAACGCAATATCGTAAACAACATAATCAAAACTCAAGCACTCATAAAACTAAATAGGAAAAACTCATGACAAAGCCATTAGGTATTACTGAAGTTGTCTTAAGAGATGGCCATCAATCACTACTCGCCACTCGTTTACGTCTTGAGGACATGTTACCGATTGCACCTAAACTTGATGAAATTGGCTTTTGGTCAATTGAATCTTGGGGGGGGGCTACTTTTGATTCTTGTATTCGTTATTTAGGTGAAGATCCTTGGGAACGTTTGCGCGCACTAAAGAAAGCGATGCCAAACACCAAGCAACAGATGTTATTTCGCGGTCAAAATATTTTGGGTTACCGTCATTACGCAGATGACGTGGTCGAAAAATTTGTAGAGCGTGCTCATGTTAACGGAATTGATGTGTTCCGTATTTTCGATGCAATGAATGATGTACGTAATTTACAAACAGCGATTAAATCGGCAGTAAAAGTTGGTGCTCATGCGCAAGGAACGCTAAGTTACACCGAAAGCCCTGTGCATACGCTAGAAGGTTGGTTAACCATGGCCAAGCAATTAGAGGACATGGGCGCTCACTCATTATGTATTAAAGACATGTCAGGCTTACTAAAACCTTATGATGCCGCTGAGTTGATAGGTCGTCTAAAAGAGACAGTTTCATTACCCATTGCTTTGCATTGTCATGCAACCACAGGTTTAAGCCTTGCTACACAAATGAAAGCTATTGATGCTGATATTGATGTTGTTGATACGGCTATTTCGTCAATGAGTATGACTTACGGTCATTCACCAACAGAAACTGTTGTTGCGATTGTCGAGGGTACTGAACGCGATACGGGTTTAGACATGGTTAAGCTTGCAGAAGTTGCCACATATTTCCGAGATGTTCGTAAAAAATATGCCAAGTTTGAAGGCAGTTTAAAAGGTATTGATGCACGTATTCTATTAGCACAAGTGCCTGGTGGCATGTTAACAAATATGGAAATGCAGCTGAAAGAACAAGGTGCTGCTGACAAGTTAGATGAAGTATTGACTGAAATTCCTAAAGTAAGAAAAGATTTAGGTTACATACCTTTGGTAACGCCAACATCACAAATAGTAGGAACCCAAGCGGTATTAAATGTTTTAACGGGTGAACGTTATAAATCTATCACTAAAGAAACGGCAGGTGTTCTTAAAGGTGAATATGGCGCAACGGCTGATAAAGTCAATGCTGAACTACAAGCACGTGTTTTAGACGGCGGCGAAGCGATTACATGTCGTCCAGCTGATTTAATTAACCCTGAAGTTGATAACCTAACCGCAGAACTTAAAACACTTGCTAAAGAAAAAAATATCAACTTAGCAGATGAAGTGATTGATGACGTATTAACCTACGCACTCTTTCCACAAATCGGTTTGAAATTTTTAGAAAATAGAAATAACCCTGATGCTTTTGAACCTATTCCAAGTGTTGAAGAAGTAACTACCTCAGCAGTATCAACTCCAGCACAAAGTTCAACAGCACCTGAAAGTTATGCCGTAAGTGTTGATGGTAAAGTCTTTGATGTGGTTGTTGCACCTGGCGGTGACATTAGTCAAATAACTCACCCTGCAGGTGATGAAGCCATGAAACAGTCAGCGTCAGTTTCTGCTTCTGAAGCATTAAATGCGCCGCTTGCAGGCAACATTTTTAAAGTACTCGTAAATGAAGGAGATGAAGTTGAAGCCGGTGAAGTGGTTATCATTATGGAAGCGATGAAAATGGAAACTGAAATTCGTGCGGTTAATGCTGGCACAATTACTTCATTACATATTAAAGAAGGCGATTCGGTTAACGTTGGCCAAGCCTTATTGAGCTTAGGGTAGATAAAAATGGAATCATTACAAAAACTTTGGTTATCTACGGGCTTAGCTAATTTTGAGTCTGGTCAGGTGATCATGATGATCGTCGGTTGCCTACTACTTTACCTTGCGATTGCACGAAAATTTGAACCCTTGTTACTCCTTCCTATGGGGTTTGGTTCAATATTAACTAATATTCCGTTAGCAGGATTTTCAGAAGTTGGCGGTTTATTACATTTTATTTATTATGCGGGTATTGATACGGGAATATTTCCGCTAATTATCTTTATGGGCGTCGGTGCAATGACCGACTTTGGCGCTTTAATTGCTAATCCTAAAACCTTGTTATTAGGTGCTGCGGCTCAGTTTGGTATTTTTGCGACGTTATTTGGTGCTATAGCATTAAACTACGTACCCGGTATTGAATTTACCCTTAAAGATGCATCTGCTATTGCAATCATTGGCGGGGCCGATGGTCCTACAGCAATATTCTTAGCATCAAAATTAGCCCCTGAATTACTCGGTGCTATTGCTGTTGCCGCATATTCATATATGGCTTTGGTGCCAATTATTCAGCCACCAATAATGAGAGCATTAACGACAGATAAAGAACGTAAAATTGAAATGGCGCAATTACGCCCAGTAACCAAAATAGAAAAGATAGTATTCCCATTGGGTGTATTATTGATGGCAATCTTCTTCTTGCCGTCAGCAACACCGTTAGTCGGGATGTTTTGTTTAGGTAATCTGATGCGTGAATGTGGTGTGGTTGACCGTTTAAGTTCAACTGCTCAGAACGAGCTGATTAATATCACGACAATATTTTTAGGTTTAGGTGTTGGCTCTAAATTAAGTGCTGAAGCCTTCTTAAACGTAGAAACGTTAGGTATTTTAGGTTTAGGTGCTGTGGCATTCTCAATTGGTACCGCTTCTGGCGTATTAATGGCTAAATTAATGAATAAACTTTCATCAACGCCTATTAATCCATTGATTGGTGCAGCAGGTGTGTCAGCAGTTCCTATGGCGGCTCGTGTTGCTAACAAAGTAGGTTTAGAAGCTAATCCTCACAACTTCTTGTTGATGCATGCTATGGGGCCAAATGTGGCTGGTGTGCTTGGTTCAGCAGTTGCGGCAGGTATTTTACTCGCTTTAGTGGGATAAACTTAGAAAATACTTTACGTGTAGTCATGATTAACGGGAAGCTTTGCTTCCCGTTTTTATATCAGATTTTTAAATACGGACTTTGTACTTTCAGTCGATTATTCAATAACTCCCGTGTCTGGGAGTTTTGCGTAAGGAGTTATTTTTTGAAAATATTGAAGGGTATTTTCAGCTAATAGTTTGTCCAACTGTTTTTTAAGCGCATAACCAGTTTTATTTTTTGCTACGGCTAAACTTGCTGCAATAATTTTAAATTTTTGATAATAGATTTATTGCGGACTTTCAGGTGAATTAAATTCAGTTGGCACTTTAGAATTAAGATCATTTTGTAACTGCTTGATTGTAGACATCATGGCAACACGTTCAAAAAGAATCACTTTAATTCTACCGCGTGCCATCATCATCACTAACCTTGATAAACTGCTTACTTCAATAAACTTTTCTCTTGGAACTCCTGCTAACTCGGCAAAAAAATCAGCATTACCAATTAATGTACCGATACTATTGTTAGGTAACTTATCGAGGTCAAAGTTAGTAGAAGACGTTGAATAGAGATCTACAGTAGTGTTGAAGTGCCAATTTAGCTCTTGAGCATATTGATAAAATGCTTGTGTTTCACTGTCTTTAGGCGTCAGGCCAACCATATCGATACGATGATTTTCTAATTCTTTTTTAGCGCGAGCATACGTCATTATCTGATAGTTAAAATTCAACGAAGCATTTGTTTGAAGTGCATTAAGCATATCAATGACGAAACCACTGCCATCTTCATTGACTAAAGGCGGGAATGGTTCTAGACCCACGGTTATATCAGTATGGTTTGCTAATAGTTTGAAGCTAAAGGATGAGAACAATATAAAAATAATGATGATTTTATTTAGCACTAAAATGATTTTCAATATATGTCCCCTATAATTTTAAGGGATAACCATAGCAGTAAATAAGCAAGGTTAAAAATTTATATTTTGGTGCTGTTGATGACTTGATTTATGGCGCTTTAAGGGTTTAATTTAAAGTGACGCCATAAATTTTTTGGATCTTTTTGTGACACTTCATTTTTTTCCTCTAACTCAAAACAAATGCGGTCATGTAATCGGTTAGCACGACCTTGCCAAAATTCAATGTAGTGTGGCTTGATTCTCCAGCCTCCCCAAAATTCGGGCAAGGGAATTTCTTGCCCTGCATATTTTTCAGTGTAATAAGCTTCTTGTTTTTGTAATTCTTCTTTACTGGCAAGCTGAGAACTTTGTTTTGACGCCCATGCGCCAATTTGGCTACCACGATCTCTGCTATGAAAGTACTTTTCAGATTGTTCATGTGTCACTTTTTCTACCACACCTTCAATACGGACTTGGCGTTGAAGCACTCCCCAATGAAATAACAATGCGATTTTATTATTTTCAGTTAAATCTTGGCTTTTTCGACTTCCGTAATTGGTATAAAAAACGAAACCTTTCTCGTCAAACTTTTTTAATAACACCATACGAGAGCTAGGTTGACCACTTTTGTCACAACTACTTACCGACATAGCTTCAGGCAATAAAATACCGGATTTATTTGCGTCGTTGAACCATTGATCAAATAATTGGATAGGATCCGTTTGTGAAGAAATTTCAGGAAGTGGCAAGGCAACACCTTGACCAAATGTAAATAAACAACGTAATTTTTCGAATAGCGTCATGGTAATAGAATAAAATGTGATAAAAGAAGTATGTGCATGAGATAATAGCATGGAAAATTTAACAGATTCTAAGAAATTATGTGCTTAACGGGGTAAATCGATATGAATAATTGATCAAATTTCCCAGTCTTCACTATCATCTATAGCTTCACGCAGTCTCTTTTTTTCTAATAAATCATCAATACGCTGGCGCACCTTAGTATTTTTATCAGCTTTCTTTCCGGTAGCGAGATCTTTATCGTAGTTCTCTGAATCGTTATTTGTGCTAAATTCATCTGACATTATCGTGTTTTTCTCACGGTTATTTATATTTATTAAAGGGATTAATTTGAAGATAGGCAACAACTGAAGAAATTTCAATAAATTTACTTCATCGTCTATTTGATTTTCAAATAAATAAGTCCATAGAGAATTTAACAAATAAATATATTTGAATTGTAATAGCACGTTGATAAACTGTTTTATCTTTGATTTAACTGAAACCTAGCGACAAATATGTCATATCGTAACTTTCCCCAATGGCTTGAACAGTTGCAATTTCAAGCATTCACCAAGGGTGAACGACAATTAGTATTACTTGTTGGTGATGCTTGTTGGGTAAAGGAATTATTAGAGATAAATCATAAAAAGCAGACAACGGACGATCTGCTAGTGTTTAGTCTTCACCCCGAGCTAGTTTCTACTATTGATACTAAACATTTTTCGCAGCAGTTAGGGAGTGAAAATAATAGAATTTTATTTTCTTGTGTTGAAGGCTCAATGGCTGAAACCCTAAAATTAGATGCCTTTGCTGCGCTTTCTGGCACATTGGTGGCAGGAGGGGTAATGTTTATCTGGCTTGATAAGCCATTAGAAGCAGCGATTGAACAAACTCATTTAATGTCACTGAAATATTTTTATCAGGAATTAATCAATAATAAAAATTTAGTGACAGTTCAGAAAACTTCCGACCAAACTACTCATCAAGTTTTCCCCGAAATTGAGTGTGGTTTTAAAATAAGTCCGTCATTAGAAGCTGAATATTTATATCAGACTAAAACCCAAGAGCAACAAACTGCCGTTGAAAAAATTATTACCGTAAGCCAAGGGCATAGAAATCGTCCGTTAGTTCTAACGGCAGACCGTGGTAGAGGTAAATCTTCAGCGCTAGCAATTGCATGTGTTCAATTACTTGAGAATAATAATGCCCAAGGAAATGAGAACTTAAATATTATTATTACTGCCCAGCATATACGTTCTTTATCCGTTTTTTATTCTCAAATATCACGATCATTTTTTGATGTTGATGCTGAGTTCACTTATGTTAAAAATAGTAAAACATCAATTAATCACCGTTTTGGTTCAGTCACTTTTATTGCTATCGATCAGCTTATTCACGAGAGTGACTCGTTAGACGTCTCTTTATTACTGGTTGATGAAGCTGCCTCAATCCCCGTTAATTTATTAACTGAGCTAGTGGTTCGTTATTCTCGGATTGTATTTTCTAGTACCGTACATGGATATGAAGGTGCAGGGCGCGGATTTACATTAAAGTTCCAACAAAAGTTAAAACAGATAATGCCACAATGGCGAAGTTTCCATATGCACGAACCTATTCGCTGGCGTGTGGATGATCCTTTAGAGGAATTTGTTTTTGATAGTTGTTTACTTAATGCCAAGCTTGCTGAACTGCCTGTTATGGAGGAATTATCACAAATTCATAATGCGCAAAAATCATTACGTTTTAGTCATTTGTCATCTAAAGAACTCGTTGATGACACCAAATTATTAAGGCAAGTGTTTTCGGTGCTGGTTACGGCTCATTATCAAACTTCACCCAATGATATTTCGTTAATGCTTGATAATAACTCCGCTCATATTTTTATAGTAAAACTCGAAGACAATGTTGTAGGCGTTGCTTTGTTGCTGGAAGAAGGATGCAACAATAGCGCTGATATTCAAGCGGTAGAGAGTAATCAGCGTAGGTTGAAAAATCAATTTATACCGCAGTCTTTGCTTACCCATTGCGGCTTTACCGAAAGCTTCAGTTATCAATATTTACGCATTTTACGTATTGCTATTCACCCGCAATATCATGGCTGTGGATTTGGTCATCATTTTATGAAAAATTTGCAAGTCTTTGCAAAAAATCAACATGTAGATTTTATCGGCGCAAGCTTTGGAGCCAATGCGCAACTGCTTAAATTCTGGCAAAATGAAGGGTATCAAATTGCACGTATTGGTTTTACCAAAGATAAAGCGAGTGGTGAGCATTCTGCACTAGTACTTTGTGCAGTAAGTGATAAAGCGCAATTTTTTGAACGGAAAATTATTAGTGAATTCTATAGTTCATTTGATTATTTACTCACTGATGAATATAAGAGCCTAGCTCCTCAACTCGTGTGGCAAGTTTTACATCATAGTCCAAATAAAAGTTTACCACAGTTAAGTGGACATCAACTGAGTAGTATTGCAGACTTTATCAATAAGAAACGGCAGTTTAGTCATTGCGTACGCGCGTTGCATTATTGGAGTTTATTGCACTGTAAAGAAAGTTATCGCCCAGGAGCCTTACTCTTAATTGAACGAATATTACAGAAAAAATCTGTTGAAAATATTTGTTTTAACCATCAATTAACAGGTAAAAAAATGCTCAATGAGGCATTAATTCAATACATTTCGCAGCACCAAGCAACATAGCTAAACGTTGATTATTGGATTTGCTCTCGCCAAAATTTTAACATGGTAAAATAATGGCAGGGTTGGCTGGCAAATGCTGTAAAGTCATCATGTTTAATAATTCGCTTTAAATAATAAGCAATGACCTTTGCTAAACCATTACTGGGGTTTTTAGCGTAAGTATTTGTCAATACACTTAGCCAGTCCTCTATCAGATGAAGTTCACTTGAATGGGCAATAGCGCAGTGAATACTTGTTGAATGAGAACAGGCTGAATAAGTTAAAGGCATAACGATTGCTCTCCACTTAAGCTTGCGTGGAGAATTGATTTCCACACAGTTTTACGTGCCGCATCGTCTAAACATTTGCATTCATTACCCGGTAATAAACCAGATAAGATTAATTTTTCTAATAATATGATTGGTAATTCAACTTTTGCCATTTGATTATTGTCGAACTGGGAATTTTCCTGCCTATTTTTTCTATCGATATAATATTGATGTGCACCCATAATAAACTCCTTCGTAAATATGATTACTGCCAAATTAATTTAATATAATAAATTAATTAATGCAAATGATAATTATTATCATTTATGTTTTGGTGTTTTATTGTCTATAGTTATGTGATATTTACAAATACCGCATTACAATGACGACTAATCAGTTGGTCAGAAAGCACTGAGTTTATTATTTCATTTTGAATTATTAGGAAAGTTATGACGCAAGTTCAAGAGTCATCCATTGAAACCAAAAATTATGTGATTGAAGTTACTGACTTGGTTAAAAGTTACAAAGGCGTTCAAGCGGTAGATGATGTGAGCTTTTCCATAGAAAAGGGACATTGTTTTGGTTTGTTAGGGCCTAACGGTGCAGGGAAAACCACAACAATTGAGATAATGGAAGGCATTATAAAAGCGACAAGTGGTCAGGTACTTTATTCAGGGAAAGTGATAGGGGAAGATATTAGCCAGCAAATCGGCATTCAGTTTCAAAGTACAGCATTACAAGACTTTTTAACCGTACAGGAAACCTTGAATTTATTTACATCGTTTTATGATCATACAATACCTCATAAGCAACTTATTGAGTTATGCGACCTTAAAGACTTTTTAGATAGAGACAATCGCTTATTGTCTGGCGGTCAGCGTCAAAGATTATTATTAGCACTTGCGTTAATTAATGATCCAGAAATAATATTTCTTGATGAGCCAACCACAGGGCTTGACCCTCAAGCACGTAGAAATTTTTGGCAATTGATCAAAAATATCAAAGCACGAAATAAAACGGTTATTTTGACAACACATTATATGGATGAAGCTCAGCAGCTTTGTGATGATGTGATTATTATGGACAGCGGTAAAATAATTGAGAGTGGAGTACCGAATAATTTACTCGCTAAACATTTTCAAAACGTCTTTATTTATCTGCCTATAGCACAAGTGCCAAAAGTGTTGATTGAAAAAAATCAGTGGCTTGTAGAAAACGGCCGTGTTGAAATTTCCACACAACAAGTAGAAGAAACCATTAGCTTGTTAATCGCAGAGGAAGTTTCATTAGACGGATTACAAGTGAAGTCACCAAACCTTGATGATCTTTTTCTTAAATTAACCGGCCATTCATTAAGGGAGTAATAAAAATGAATTTCAAACGTTTTTTAGCAGTGATCAAGGCACGAAATATAGAGTTTTTTCGTGATCGTTCTTCTTTAGGTTGGAATCTTCTCTTCCCGATTTTAATACTTGTGGGTTTATCTTTTATATTTTCTGGTGACGGTAAAGCCGTTTATAAAGTCGGCGTCCTTAACAGTGAATTTGTCCAATCAACATTTATGGAAACACGTTATGTTGAATTTATCGATTATGAAGATAGCACGTTAGCCACTTTAAAGTTAGAACAGCACGCTATTGATTTTATTGTCGATTTTTCAGAAGAAGCCTATTGGGTTAATCAAGGTTCGCCTAATAGTTACTTGATAGAAAAAATATTTATTGGACAACATACAGACTTTAAAAGATTAGAAACTACGGGTAAAAAAATCCGCTATGTTGATTGGATTTTACCAGGGATTTTAGGCATGAACATGATGTTTAGTTGTTTATTCGGGGTTGGTTATGTGATTGTACGTTATCGAAAAAACTCAGTACTAAAACGTTTAAAAGCGACACCTCTTTCAGCTTTTGAATTTGTTTCAGCGCAATTAGTTTCCCGTATTTTTATTGTGATGTTTATGTCGAGCGTTGTTTATATTGGCTGCAATTTCTTTTTTGACTTTTACATGCTCGGTAGCTATTTTGATCTATTTGTTATTGCCGTGTTAGGCGCTATTAGCTTAATTTCTTTAGGTTTACTTGTAGCAAGCAGGAGTAAGAGTGAAGAGCTTATTGGCGGATTACTTAATTTATCATCATGGCCAATGATGTTACTTTCAGGTGTGTGGTTTAGTTTAGAAGGTGCACCTAATGCCGTAAAAATAATTGCTGATTTTCTTCCATTAACACATTTAGTTGCTGGCGCGAGAAAGGTGATAACTGAAGGCGCAACACTTGCTGATATAAGCTATCACGTAATGGCGCTTTTGATCATGAGTACTGTATGTTTAGCGTTAGGTTCGTATTTATTTAGCTGGAATACAGAGCGTTAATATTATGATTTATTGCAGATTCTTATTTTGTTGTTACTGTTTAACAACTCAAACACAAAGGGTGTAGATGTTACTAAAAATTGTCGGCTTATTTTTTGTAGTTCTTGCTATCTTGGGTGTTGTTTTGCCCATTTTACCGACGACACCTTTTCTCTTGGTTGCGGCTGCTTGTTTCGCTAAGTCTTCACCAAGAATGTATAAAATGTTACTGGACAATAAAATCTTTGGTCCACTTATTTATCATTGGCAAGTGTCACGCAGTATTCCTAAAAGTGCCAAGATAATAGCGTTAATTTCTATTGTTTTAGCGTCTTGTTGGTCGTGTTATTTATTGGATAATAATTTATTTCGAATTGTTATCATTGCCTTGGTGATAGCGCCATGTGTTTTTTTATGGCGTTTGCCTATTTCCGATGGAAATAAGCAAACCTAACAGCAGTTATAACGACAAGTGTTCATTGAATGAAATTAAAGAAAAAGCATCTTACTTTCTATAAATATTTATGACGCTAATGCTTTACCCACGATCACTGCTAAGTGATCGGGTAGGGTTAAAGAAAGCGCTATTTCGTGGCCCCTATCTGACATTTTTCCCCAAGTTTTTTGCACAATTCTAATTATTTTAGCTTCATTGCCTTTCTCAGTATATTTCGCAGCAAATGCATCAAAGTAATACTGTAAAAATACTAGGCATGCCACATCTTCTAAGGTCTGTGTGTCGTCATTTGTTTTAAGTTTTTCTTTTCTTAAAATGCAAGCGGTTGATTCAGCTTCGTTTTCATTGTAACTATTTTCTAGCATTATTGACTTAGTGAGCTGTGCATGAAGCCTTCCCTGCTCAATACGCCATTGATAATAACCGGCTTTACCTTCAGCAAATGCGGTACGTTTCAAATCCCAGCGCTTTATATGCTGCGCGCGTACGGCTATTTGTAATAATTCATTTGATTGAGGAAAGTACTGCTCAATACAATTTGTCATGTATTGGCCATAAAGTAATTCGTTGGGTTGTGAGATCCCATCAATCATAGTTTGATTAGGATCTTTACTATTTATGTTATCAATTGCGGTAAGTACGGCTTTTAAACGAGATGAAGTCATGAGTATTATCTAATGCCAATGAAGAATTAAAACAATATGGTAGCTATTTCTAGGTGAAATACCAACTCTAATCAAATTTTTACTAAAAACAAAAAATTGATCTGTTGATCATATTGTCGTTTCATCATGTTTTACGTATAATACTTTCCCGTCCTGCTAGGTTGGTGCGTTTTTCATAATCATGACTAAACTTACCTCATCATTCGCAAATTTATTTGCGAAATAAACTAGCAAAACACTTAAGCAAAAAACACAAAATTCCTGCTCACTCTGACTTTTGGTATCACATGACAACTAGATATATTTTTGTAACCGGCGGCGTTGTATCGTCTCTTGGTAAAGGCATTGCAGCGGCATCGCTAGCAGCAATTCTTGAAGCGCGCGGCTTGAAAGTAACCATGTTAAAACTTGACCCTTATATTAACGTTGATCCGGGAACAATGAGCCCGATTCAACACGGTGAAGTATTTGTTACAGAAGATGGTGCAGAAACAGATTTAGATTTGGGTCATTACGAACGTTTTATACGTACCAAAATGACTAAGCGTAATAACTTCACCACTGGCGCTATTTACCAAGGTATTCTTGCGCGTGAACGTAAAGGTGAGTTTTTAGGGGCAACAATTCAAGTTATACCGCACATTACTAACGATATTAAACGTCGAGTAATAGAAGGCGCTGAAGGTTATGATGTTGCCATGGTTGAAATTGGCGGTACGGTAGGTGATATTGAATCACAACCTTTCTTAGAAGCTATTCGTCAATTAGGTGTTGAACTTGGACGTGAACGTGCAATGTTTATGCATTTAACGCTTGTTCCTTATATTGCCGCTGCGGGTGAAATAAAAACGAAGCCTACTCAGCATTCAGTTAAAGAACTGAGATCTATTGGTATTTTTCCTGATATTTTGATTTGTCGTAGTGATCGCACTATTCCTGCAAGCGAGCGAGCTAAAATTTCATTGTTTACCAATGTTGAAGCCAAAGCTGTTATTTCAATGCCTGATGTCGATAGTATTTATAAAGTACCAGCATTATTGAAAGCTCAAGGCACAGATGAATTAGTCGCACACCGTTTTGGTTTAGATGTACCAGAAGCAGACTTAAGCGAATGGGAACAAGTGCTTTATCAAGAAGCAAATCCTGCTGGTGAAGTCGTTATTGGTATGGTTGGTAAATATATCGAATTACCAGATGCTTATAAATCAGTAAACGAAGCGCTAAAACATGCGGGTATCAAAAAACAAGTTAAAGTAAAAATTCAATATGTTGATTCTCAGGATGTTGAATCTAAAGGTACTGATATTTTAAAAGATGTAGATGCTATTCTTGTTCCCGGTGGTTTTGGTGAACGCGGTGTTGAAGGTAAAATTCTAGCAGCTCAATATGCACGTGAAAATAAAGTACCTTACTTAGGCATTTGTTTAGGTATGCAGGCAGCCCTTATTGACTTTGCACGTAATGTTGCAGGTTTAACCGACGCGCACAGTACTGAATTTAACCCTGAAACTTCACACCCAGTGATTGGTTTAATCAATGAATGGTTAGACGAAGAAGGTCAAATTGAATACCGTCATGAGCAATCTGATTTAGGCGGAACTATGCGCTTAGGATCACAATTGTGTCACCTTGTGAAAGGTACCAAGGCAAATGACGTATATGGTAGTGAAACAATTTATGAAAGACACCGTCACCGTTATGAGGTAAATAATAACTACCGTGAGCAATTAAGCAAAGCAGGTTTAGTGTTCTCGGGGTTATCTACGGATAAAACATTAGTTGAGATGATTGAACTTCCTGATCATCCTTGGTTTATTGCTGGGCAGTTCCATCCGGAGTTCAATTCAACTCCGCGTGATGGACACCCATTATTTGAAAGCTTTATTGCTGCATCATTTGAGCATCAAAAACAGCAATCAAACTAAGTAACCCATTTAACTAAAACCGTAGCCTAGAGCTGCGGTTTTCATTTTAAGATTTTAATTTATTAGTTTACGTAAACGTAACACTTAAAGGAAAAAAAATGTCAAACATTAGTAAAATCATCGCTCGTGAAATCATGGACTCTCGTGGTAATCCAACAGTTGAAGCTGACGTGTTTTTAGAATCAGGTGCTTGGGGACGTGCTGCTGCACCATCTGGCGCATCAACAGGTTCTCGTGAAGCACTCGAATTACGTGATGGCGATAAGTCTCGCTACTTAGGTAAAGGGGTATTAAAAGCCGTTGCAGCGATAAACAATGACATTCAAACGGCATTGATTGGTCAAAGTGCATTAAACCAAGCATCAATTGATCAAGTAATGATCGACTTAGATGGCACAGAAAACAAAGAAAAATTCGGGGCTAACGCTATTCTTGCCGTATCACTAGCCGTAGCAAAAGCAGCTGCTATGGAAAAGAAAGTGCAATTATTTGAGCACATTGCTGACTTAAACGGTACGCCAGGTGTTTACTCTTTACCATTACCAATGATGAATATCATCAATGGTGGTGAGCATGCTGATAACAACGTTGATATTCAAGAATTCATGGTTCAACCGGTTAGCGCTAAAAACTTTAGTGAAGCATTGCGCATGGGCGCTGAAATATTTCATGCTCTTAAAAAGGTACTTTCTGCTAAAGGACTTAATACGGCTGTTGGTGACGAAGGTGGTTTTGCACCAGATTTAGCTTCCAATGCTGATGCCTTAGCGGTAATTAAAGAAGCAGTTTCAGCTGCCGGTTATGAATTAGGTAAAGATGTAACATTAGCAATGGATTGTGCAGCATCAGAATTCTACGATGCAGACAAAGGTATTTACGACCTTAAAGGCGAAGGCAAGCAATTTACAGCGAACGAATTCTCTGACTTCTTAGCGACACTTTGTGAAGAATATCCAATCGTTTCAATTGAAGATGGCTTAGATGAGTCAGATTGGGATGGTTTTGCTTACCAAACTAAACTGCTTGGCGATAAAGTACAAATCGTTGGTGATGACTTGTTCGTAACCAACACGAAGATATTAGCGCGTGGTATTGAAAACGGTATTGGTAACTCTATCTTAATTAAGTTCAACCAAATTGGCACGTTAACGGAAACGCTAGCAGCGATTAAAATGGCGAAAGATGCAGGCTTCACTGCTGTTATTTCTCATCGCTCAGGCGAAACTGAAGATGCAACTATTGCTGATTTAGCAGTAGGTACAGCAGCAGGTCAAATTAAAACGGGTTCACTTTGTCGTTCAGACCGTGTTTCTAAGTACAACCAATTGTTACGTATAGAAGAATACTTAGGCGATAAAGCTATATTCAAC
>Ga0233426_10001882_pt1 | contig 18320 bp, 19 predicted proteins | sample SI_118_April2016_6_FD_179875 | JGI IMG/M metagenome (GOLD analysis project Ga0233426, IMG submission 179875) | Seawater microbial communities from Saanich Inlet, British Columbia, Canada - SI_118_April2016_10_MG | ecosystem: Environmental > Aquatic > Marine > Inlet | place: Canada: British...
TCACAATTTCTTGGCGGTTCAGGAAGATCGTCAACGGCCGCTCCTCTACAACCGACAACGCGGTTTCCGCGCCAGTGTGGTCTATGCCAACAACGTGGCGGGTCAATCCGACCTTTGCCGGATCAGGGGCAACCAAGTAGTGCTCCATGTCATCTGATCTTGCCAATTGCATCCCTACCTTTTGACAGCTAGTGGTTTGAGGACAATCTAAGAGTTCCACATGACATCCACCACCACCAAATCCGCCTACTGGATGGGCGTTCGCGACGGGGCGCCTTTTATCTTGGTCGCCGCGCCTTTTGCCGTGCTGTTTGGTGTCATCGCAACCGAAGCTGGTTTGAACCTTTTTGAGGTCATGAGCTTTTCCTTTGTGGTCATCGCCGGAGCCGCCCAATTCACTGCCCTTGAGTTGATGCAAAAAGAAGCGCCAACCTTGATTGTGTTGATTTCCGCACTCGCTGTGAACCTGCGCGTAGCGATGTATTCCGCCGCCATCACCCCCTACCTTGGAACGGCACCGCTGTGGCAACGGATTTTGATGTCATACATGTTGGTCGATCAAAGTTATGCATTAGCGCATGCTAAATTCGAAGATGCACCAAACATGAGCGTACCACTGCGCACCGCGTATTATTTCGGGACATGTACATTAGTCATGGGCGCGTGGTTCATTTGTAGCTTTCTTGGCGCAGCACTGGGCACCCAACTGCCGCCAAGCATACCGATCGACTTTGCCCTACCCATCGCGTTCCTATCAATGATTGCCCCAATGATACGCAGCCTGCCACACCTAGTTGCCGCAATCACGGCAATCGTTGTCAGTCTAATCTGCATCAACGTTCCGTATTCACTGGGCCTGATTATTGCAGGATTTGCGGGTATGGCCGCGGGATCGCAAACCGAAATATGGATCACACGCAAACAAGAGACTGCGCCATGATCGACAAAGGCAGCCTTTGGTTCATCATTTTCGCCTTGGGAATCGGCAGCTTCATGCTGCGCTTTTCGTTCTTGGGGTTGGTTGGGGATCGCCCGCTGCCAGCATGGGCACTTAGATACCTGCGCTATACAGCTGTGGCTATTATCCCCGCACTAATCGCACCAATGGTTGCACTGTCCAACGAAGCAAATACCGGTCCTGAACCTGTTCGCTTGATTGCTGCAATCGTGACTTTCAGCGTTGGCGCATGGACCCGCAACGTCATCGTTGCGATTTGCACAGGTGCTATCACACTAGGGCTTGGATTGTACTTATTCGGTTAAGAAAAGACGTTAGATTAAAGTTGAACCTTGGCGATGCCATCAAGGATCGTACCTTCGTCATCTTCGTAATATTTCTCGGTCTGAACGCCTGGAAGCGTCGCAAAATTGTTCATCAAACGTTTGGGGAACAAGGTGCTCGACATCTGCGAAAAACCATCAAGTTGCCTTAACAAAGCAATGTTAGAAGCAGCGCATTGCGCATCACCAACGCTGCCGCGGGCTATCGCCAGACGGATCGCTTGTTCCGCCACTTCAGGTTTCACTTCAACAGCTTGCAGCACGATGTGATACTCAGAGCGCGCATGCGCCCCTTTGTAAGCAGCCAAGACCGCGGGGCGAATACCGTACAACACGTCATCCCGGCGCGGCACTCTTTCATTTCGGAACGATCCGGCAGGGTCGAAAATAACACGCTGAGATCCATTGATCATCAAGGCAGTGTGTGCGCCAGCTTGCGAACCATTGTTGATCATTGTGATCAGCGTCAGCGTTGCAGGGCCTGCCTCGCGATACGCAGTTTGCGCAATGATTTCATCAGTCGCTTGGGCACTAGGGGGCTGAGATGAGCATGCCGCCAAAAACGCAACGACTATTAAACTTGCTAAAATCCGCATACCATAAACCCCAAACAACTAATTCAAATTAACGTGCAAAAATCGCCATAAATACCAAAATTCCGATCACAACCACGACGGACCATGTTCCAAATTTGATGAACGCATCATAGTCGCTTTTTTGAGTCTCTGAATTCATTTCGCCGTGTTTATGCTCAGCCATGTGTCTCTCCTTGGTCGAATTGGTCGCAATAATTTCGTGCTGGTTATATCAACTGATGCGCTCTGTCACCACGTCAAAGCGGCGCAGGCCAGAAACATTCTGTAAATTGTTCACACATCTTCAACGGGCTGCTCATGGTCGTCGTCCAAATCTTGGGCCAAACGAAAGCCGATCCTGTTGGGTTCTGCCTTCTCAACATCCTTAGGAACCGCCCGCAACATCACATTCAACTGGGTGACATGTTGCACCAACTGCGTGCGACCACCCGCAGGGTCGCTTCCATAAAACGTCACAATATCAGGATCATAGTAGCCCATGCCTTCAATTTTGAGAACACCCGCTTAGCCACCCGCAAACCCCATCGCGGCCTCGTGCTCGTTATCAAGCTGCTCTTCAAAGTTCTTGAGGTAGATGATCAGGCGTTCATAGGCCCATTGCGCTTGGCTTTTCTTTTGCACCGGTGTCTTGGCGACGCCACTTGGGACAGCATTGTTGCCAGCATTAGGCGTCGCGGGATCTGCATGCACTTCGTGAACACGTGGCAGCGCGTCTGCTTCTACGGCTTCTGCTGCTGTCTTAACCTGATCGCCCATGCTTTATCCTTTGCTTTGGTACACCCACGCGCCGTCGCTACGCAGTTCACGCGTCGCAAGGCCTGTTTGATATAGGTGCGATAAATGCGCGACAGACTCAACCAGAGCGAGCCCATATTCGCCCTCACCTATCGGTCTTTTGAACAAACAAGAGAAACATTCAGACGCTGATTTTGGCGTTTCGATGTGTTTTTCCAGCCGTTTCAAAGCACTGTGGTGATTTTCAATCAACTGACGCATACGTTGCGGCAAACCTGTGAACGGCAATTTATGGCCACCCAACACCAAATGATCATCGCGCACCAAAAGATTTAGGCGTTCACAGGCCTCTAACCATTCCCCAATGGGGTCGGCCATTGGTTCCGTTGCATAGACGCCAACGTTCGGGCTGATTGAGGACAGGATTTGATCGCCTGCGAGGACCAGATTGTCATCTTGGCTCCAGAAGGTTGCGTGCTCTGGCGCATGGCCATTCCCCATTTGAATGTCCCACGTGCGGCCACCCATTTTGATCTGCTCACCTTCTTGGATGCGTGTGTATCCCAAAGGAATCGGTGCAACGATATCGGCAAAATTGAAGGGGCGTTCAGTTGCACGTTTCGCGTATAATTCCGCATCCATCCCAGACAGCTTATAAAACGCCAATGTCTCAGCGTTTGGGACTTCCTGAACGTCCAAAGTTAGCATTCGCGCGGTCAGCCATGCTGTTCGCGTTGTAACCAGTTCAGCTCCAAAGTCGCTTTTCAACCAACCGGCCAAACCAATGTGATCCGGATGGTGGTGGGTCACAACCACACGACTGATCGGCTTGCCGCCCAATGGGCCATCCATCATTCCCTGCCAGATCGCCTTGCACTTCTTTGATGCAAAACCAGTGTCTATAACCGTCCAGCTGTCGCCCTCATCCAATGCATAGACATTGACGTGATCCAACTTCATCGGCAACGGAAGGCGGAACCAAAGGACCCCTTCAGCGATTTCAATCGGAACACCATGTTCAGGTGGCGTTTCCCATGGGTAGTTCAGACCTTTAGGCGCGATATCACCCATCAGGATGCCAATTCTTCGACCGTGATCGCATACAAATCGTCAGCGCCAGACTGCGCATGTGCCAACAATCCAACGTATTCTGGCATCAGCCGTTTGATATAGAACCGCGCCAACTTTTCACGTTTTCCACCCTTACTGTCAGCCAAGGCCGCAGCCAAATGCATATGTCCGCCTAGGATGCGCGCAAAGGCACGAAGATATGGAACCGCACCTGCAAATCTTTGATTCAAATCAGTTTCCGAGGTAAGCCAATCCGTTGCTTCGCGTAGGCTTTCACAAGCCTGCCAAACATCGTCCGCCATGTTGGGGAAACGATCGCGTGCTGCTTCAGCATGCGCCTCAATCTCATCGATCAGACCATTCGCGACTTCGCCGCCATCCATCATTTTACGGGCGACTAAATCCATCGCTTGGATACCATTGGTACCTTCATAAATTGCAGTGACACGTACATCACGAGAGTACTGTGCCGCCCCCGTTTCTTCGATCACACCCATGCCGCCGTGGACCTGTAGGGCGGTGTTGGAAACTTCGATACCGACGTCGGTGCCAAAGGCTTTGGAGATGGGTGTAAGAAATGCGGCGCGGGCTTTCCATTCGGCCTCGCCCGTGGCGGTGCCCATGTCGATGGCTACTGCGCAGGACAACGCGATGGCGCGGGATGCGAATAGGTCGGCTTTCATGCTGAGCAACATACGGCGCACGTCGGCGTGATCCACGATTGTGCCACTGCCACCCTCAACAGGGGTGCGACCTTGTTTGCGATCCAGTGCGTAGGCCAGTGCGTGTTGGTAGGCACCCTCGCCTGCGCCAATCCCTTGGCATCCCACACCCAGACGCGCGTTGTTCATCATGGTAAACATGGCCGCCATGCCACCACCCTCTGGCCCCACCAACCAGCCCTTGGCCTCGTCATATTGCATCACGCAAGTAGGCGATCCATGCAGACCCATCTTGTGCTCTAGGCTCACAACTTTCAGTGAATTGGCAACCCCAGCTTCACCGGTTTCGTCCGGCAAATATTTAGGAACAAGGAAAAGGCTGATGCCCTTTGTCCCTGCAGGCGCGCCGGGCAAACGGGCCAAGACAAGATGGCAAATATTGCTAGCGAAATCATTGTCGCCCCAAGAAATGTATATTTTCTGACCACTTACACGGTAGGTGCCGTCACCATTCTCTTCGGCCTTGGAACTTAACGCCCCGACGTCAGACCCCGCCTGAGGTTCGGTCAGGTTCATAGTTCCTGTCCATTCGCCTGATATCAGTTTGGGCAAATAGATATCTTTGATTGCGTCAGATGCGTGGTGCTCAAGCGCCTCGATCTGACCCTGTGACATCAAAGGGGCAAGCTGCAAGGATAGACAAGCTGCAGACATCATTTCATTGACTGCAGTGGTCACCGTCATGGGCAGACCCATGCCGCCAAACTCAGGGTTTGCGGACATGCCAATCCATCCGCCTTCGGCAATGGTCTTAAAGCCATCGGCGTATCCATCTGCCGTGCGAACCACGCCGTTTTCTAGGTAAGATGGGGTCATGTCACCAGCCCGCTGAAGGGGTGCCATGACCTCTTCGCAGAGTTTTCCAGCTTCAGTCAGAATGGCACGGGTCAGGTCATCACTTGCATCCTCAAACCGATCCGTTTGGCGGACTTTGTCCAGTCCGACAACATGATCAAACAGGAAATTGTAGTCATCAAGGGGGGCGCGGTATGGCATCTGGACCTCATAAAATCGGCATCTGTTTAACGTCGGTATAACGTCGGTATTGCGTCGGTGCACAAGGCTTCGCAAATTGCCCAGCTTGGCAAGCAGCGGATGGCCTTGTATTGGACTGGTTTAAACGCACCATGAGGTGCATCACCGAAACAGGCAATCAAAACGCCGCGTCACGTAGGGGGCAATATGAGCACGATGCAAACACTGCACCTTCATGCAAATGACGCCGATTTGGCGCGCGCTGCTGGCTTGTTACAAAATGGTGATTTGGTCGCCTTTCCAACCGAGACCGTTTACGGGTTGGGTGCTGATGCGCGAAACGGAAAAGCTGTCGCAAGTGTCTACGCAGCCAAAGGGCGGCCCAACTTTAATCCGCTGATCGTCCATGTGCCTGATGTTGCCAGTGCCCAGAAATATGTGATGTGGAACGAGACGGCCCAACTGTTGGCAGATCAATTTTGGCCGGGCGCGTTGACGATGGTGCTGCCGCTACGCGAAGGGCATGGTTTGTCGTCCTTGGTGACCGCTGGCTTGGACACATTGGCGATACGCGTCCCAAACCACCCTACCGCCCAGCGCCTATTGGAATTGGCAAATGCACCAATCGCTGCGCCATCGGCTAATCCGTCGGGCCGCATTAGTCCCACAACTGCGCAACATGTCTTGGTCGGCCTGTCTGGTAAAATCGCGGCCGTATTGGATGATGGTGCCTGCACCGTTGGGTTGGAAAGTACAATTCTGGGCCTAACGCCCGATGTTGCATTGCTGCGCCACGGCGGCGTTGCGGTTGAGGCAATTGAAAAGACGCTGAGCGTTGGTTTGCCACAAGAGACCCCAAAAACAATCACTGCCCCCGGCCAGATGGAATCCCATTACGCGCCAAGCGAGGCGGTGCGGCTGAACGTATCCAGCGCTATGAGCGGTGAACTGTTCTTAGGCTTTGGCCCAATGCAATGTGATCTTAACCTATCAGAAAATGCCGACCTGATTGAGGCCGCAGCCAACTTGTTTGATCACCTGCATAAATTGGACAAGTTCGAAAAACCAATTGCGATTGCGCCTATCCCTCAAACGGGTTTGGGCCGCGCGATCAATGATCGTTTACGTCGAGCCGCAGCGCCGCGTTGAATTAGGCACGGCCCGCAGATGCAGAAAGCGTCAAAGGGCTAACACCGATGCTGGCCAATGCTTTTGACCATTTGTCGCCGTCATCCGTTTCAAACACCAACTCAGGCGATGCCTCACAGATCAACCAGCCGTTTTGGCGAATCTCTTCTTCCAACTGCCCTGAACCCCATCCAGAATATCCCAGCATCAGCTGCGAGCGCATTGGCCCTTTTGCTTGGCCCATTGCCTCAAGCACATCCATAGTTCCAGTCATGGCAAAGTCTTCATCCACATTCAGGCTGTGAAGATCTGATTGAAAGTCGCGGGTATGCAAAACGAACCCCCGCGCTGTTTCGACAGGGCCACCCACATGGACCTGCATATCATGGACCTTGGCGTCCACCTCGATATCCAATTGCCCAAGCACATCACCCAAAACCACACCCCCTGCAGGTTTATTCACGATCAGCCCCATCGCCCCCTCGTCAGAGTGAGCACAAAGATAAATTATCGACTGATCAAACCGCGGATCACCCATACCAGGCATAGCGATCAACACCTTGCCGGCCAATTGTCCTGACATTTCTATTGGATTCGTGGTCACGTGTTTCTCCAACATTCGGTTTTACGTTCTACTTTGCGACGTTCGCATACTGTGGCGCAAGTGCCATAAACACGAGAGCGCGAGCAGCAGCGAAACATAGCTAACTCCATCGTGACTTGGCTTTTTGCATAGTGATGTCCATTGATGGGGCATGATTAAACCTTCAATATCCGCCATGGCCCTATCCGCCCTTATGGCAATGCCTGCTTACGCAAGTGACCCTGCCCCTGTTTCAGTTGAGGTTCTTCAAGGGTGGGAACTGTCAGACGGCCGCCGCGTCGCAGCGATCAAGCTGTCGTTGGAGGATGGGTGGAAGACCTATTGGCGTGCCCCAGGTGATTCTGGCATCCCCCCATTGTTCAGCTGGAAAGGTGCGCGCAACATCGGTCAAATGCAGATCACATGGCCGCAGCCCAAAGTTATCTTTGACGGTGGTGTCCGCTCGATCGGATATAAAGAGCAGTTGGTCATTCCCCTACACATCGCCCCCAAGCGCGATGGCCAACCGATCCGCTTAAAAGGTCGCATGGATATTGGCATCTGTTCAGACATTTGTGCGCCCTACACTTTGAAATTTGACGCAAAGCTGGAGGAAGCAGGCACGTTTCCTACTCCGGAAATTGCATCTGCTTTAGCCTCTGCCCCATTTTCCGCATCAGAAGCTGGTGTGAAATCCGCAACTTGTCGCCTCACCCCAACCGATGACGGCATGCAGATCGAGGCACGTGTGACTGTTCCATCCGCTGGTGGCCGTGAAGAGACGGTTATCGAGGCCGGCCAAGACACCATTTGGGTCAGCGAGCCTGTGACCACCCGAAAAGGTGATCAGTTGATTGCCGTTTCACAGATGTTCCATTCCTCGGGCACCGCGTTTTCGGTGAACCGCTCTGCCGTGCGCATCACCATTTTGGGGTCAAACCACGCCATCGATATTCGCGGTTGTAGCGCCGGTTAAACCGCGCGGCGTCTGCGCAATGCGCCGATCTGAAAGCCCAGTGCAAGGATGATGTAGGTGGTTAGAACCAGTGCCGCGCTGCCCATTATGAACAGGCCCAACGCCCCCGTCATTGGCGAGCTGTTTGCCGCCATCGGAAATACGTTTGTGATCTGTTCTGGTAATTGTTTGAACCAGATAGCATAGCCCATTGTTGCCCCACCCCACGCAATGATAGCGACCCATAGGACGCGAAGGCCCCATGCGACACCACTGGCCCGTGCACTCACACCACGACGCATCGCGGTGATGTGCCGAGAGACATCGTGTTGGGCAGCGATCAACGCGGGTACAACCAACAGAACCAACAACATCCCAAACCCAAGGCCGTAAACCAGTGTGATCACCGTTGGCATCAAGAACTGCGCTTGTTGTGACCCCTCATATAGCAGGGGCGACATACCCAGAACGGTGGTCAATGTTGTCAGCATCACAGGGCGCAAACGATCTGATGCACCGTCGATGATCGAGGGGACCAACCCGCGGTCTTCGGCGTATTCGTCAATGGATGTCACCAGAACGATTGAGTCGTTGATGATGATGCCGGTCATCCCCAGCAAACCAACAACCGTAAACATGCTAAGGGGTACACCCCATGCAGCGTGACCGTAGATTGTTCCGATCAATCCAAAGGGGATGATCGCCATAACCACCATAGGCCTCGTCCAACTGCCAAAGACCCACGACAGCACCAGATAAATACCAGTCAGACACAAGATCAGACCCGTCATGGCATCATTCAAGAACGTGCTTTCCTGTTCACTTAGGCCCGTCATCCGCCATTCGATCTGACGGGTGGACGCGATATTTGGCAAAATCTCTTCTTCCAAGGCGCGGTTGATTTCGGTGGCGCGGGCAGGATCATCCTCTGACACATCACCCGTCACAGAAATCAAACGTACCCCGTTTTCGCGGCGTACGGTGCTAAAGCCAGTACGGCGTTCAACGCTGACCAAATCAGCCAAGGGAACGTAAATGCCACTTGGCGCACGCATCTGCATCCGCTCCATGAAATCTGCGGTCAATTCGCTGCTGGGCACTTCGACCCGGATGCTGGCACTGCGGGCCCCATCAGGGAATGTCGCCGCCTCAATACCATTCAGGCGATTGCGCAAAGCACGTCCTAATGTGTCGATGGTAAAGCCAAGCGCCTGACCTTGGGCCGTGAGGTCCAAAATCAGTTCCTCTTTGTCATAGGCCAAATTGTCTTGAACCGCGCTGACCTCTGGGTAGATAGCCAAAGCCTTTTGCAAGTCCTGACTGGCGGCTTTCAATACATCTGTGTCTGCGCCGAAGAACTGAACCGACATCCCGTCCCCACCTGGGCCTGAGCGCCATGAACGGAAACTGACCGTTTCAACAAGCGGGTGGTTCGCCACCATGTCCTGCAATTCAGACACAAAGGCAAAGCTAGAATACCCTTTGCGCAAATCGGCATCTATTAACTCGATTGAAATCGCACCCAGCAAATCACCGTCTTTGCTTTCTGCACCTGCAAGGCCGCGCCCCGCATTGCCACCGACTTCGGCCATGACAAAATCGACAGGGTTAACGCCAGTCTCTGCCTCGCGTTTTGCCGCGAGTGCGTTGGTGGCGCGTTGCATTTCACGCATCATTTCAAGAGTGTCTTCACGTGTTGCGCCCTCAGCCATCGCAAAGTTACCGGTGACGGAACCACGTTCAGGCGCATTAAAGAAACGCCATTGCACCTCGCCACTGATAACAAGGATCACTTGGCTGGCCAGCACGGCAATGACACCAGCCAAAACCACATAACGAGCACGAATGACCACCCCCATAAAAGGACGGAACAAGTTGGTACGACACCAATCGAACCCAATATTCACCACACGGCTGGGCAAATCATACCAGCGACGTTTGTTCACGGCGACCAACGCATGGGACATGTGATTGGGCAGGATCAGGAAACATTCAACAAGTGAAGCGATCAAAACCGCGATAACCGTAAACGGAATATCCGCAATCAAGCTGCCAAAACGTCCGCCCACAGCCACCAAACCAAAGAATGCGATGACTGTTGTTAGGGTGGCGGCAAACACTGGCATCGCCATGCGCCGCGCTGCATTTTCAGCAGCTATAACGGGGGCTTCGCCGTAATGACGAGCCCGGTGATCGGCGTGTTCGCCCACGACGATCGCATCATCCACAACAATACCCAGCGTGATGATCAACCCAAACAGGCTGATCATATTAATCGTTAGTCCACCGACATACATCAAAGCAATTGCGGCCATCAGAGCAACAGGAATACCCGCAGCTACCCAGAATGCGGTGCGCGCATTGAGGAATAAAAACAGCAATGCGACAACCAACATCAATCCAACCAGTGCGTTGTCGATCAAGATATCAAGGCGATCTGAAATTGCTTCGGCCCGTGCGCGGATCAAACTGATGGATACATCGCGGGGCAACGTAAGCTGCAAGGTGTCTGCAACCTCTTGAACCACCGCCTGCATTTCGATTGCATCACCATCATTCGATCTGTCGACCCGAATGGAAATTGCAGGGTGATCCCCAACGAAATAACCGCGGTCGCGGTCCACACCTTGTCGCAACACCCGCGCCACATCACCAACTGTTAGTGTGCTGCCATCTGCGTTTGACCGCAAAACAACGCCAGAGACTTCTTCGACGCTACGCTTTTGGGTTCCAGTGCGCACGCGGGCGTTTGCCCCTGCGACGTCACCTGCGGGATCAGCATTCACCTCTGCAGCAATCGCGCTAGCGATTTGAGACATGGTGACATCATTCGCAATTAATTGCGCGGATGACACTTCGATCAGCACTTGGGGTGCGGCGACGCCCCGAATTGTGCTGCGTGTTACGCCTTCGGCGAACAAACGGGTTACGAATTCATCAGCAAACAGCCCCAGCTGTTGAGGGGCGATTGGGCCTGTGATGACGACGTCAGTGACGCGATCACGCCATGCTCCGCGCCGTACCTTGGGTTCGTCAGCGTCCTCTGGGAGGGTCGAAATGCTATCAATGGCAGATTGCACATCATCAGCCGCACGCGCCATATCCCAGCCCGCCACAAACTCAAGAACGATGCTGCCAGATCCTTCGCGCGAAACACTTGAGGAGCTATCGACCCCCTCGACTGCCAGCAACCCCGGCTCAAGAACTTGGATAATGCCGGCATCGATGTCTTCGGCCCCAGCCCCTTTCCACTGCGTGCTGACCGACACATTGTCGATGATGACATCAGGAAAAAATTGAGCTCGCATGTTCGGGATCGCCATTAAACCCGCAACAACCATGATCACCAGTAAAAGGTTCGCAATGGTACGGTGACGGGTGAAATATGAAAGAATACCGCCCGCGGCGTTAGGTATTTGGCGCATGGATTAGCCCCCCATCCGTCCCTCAATGCGCTCAACCACTTTGGCTGGCACTTGAGGTTCGGAAAGTTGTGAAAGGATGCGAGCCTTGGCCTCAGCCGGCATACGATTGTTGCCCTCGATAAAGGCGACAATTTTGGCGCGACGCTCATCGGACAGTTCAACCATTGACGGTGCCTTGGGCGCGTCATCAACGCCGCCCCGCAGAGGCTTAACGACAATACCAGCACCTAACAAAGGCGAGCGTGCCTCGACAACATCCCGCCCCTCAAGGCCACGGGCGCGCACAAGGACATCATCACCCTGTCGGCGCACCAAAGAAACATCAATCGCCTCTAACCTATTTTCAGGCCCTAAAATCAAGACGCTGCTGTTCGCATCAAGTGCAGAAGACGGAAGACGGACAACGCCGCGTACAGTTGGTTCTTTTACGCGCACTTGAACGAAATCGCCAGTTTTAAAACCAACACTGTCGTCGAGTTGTGCAAACAACAAGCGTCCAGTTTGCCCTGCATCTGATCCAGCACTTGAGCGGCTGATGCGCCCCTTCGCCTCAAGATCAACGCCAGCAACATCCAAGACAACTGTAACATCAGCGTTTAGGATATCGCCGTCATCCCCAAGCAATCGCGCGTATTGGGCTGTGGAAACCCGAAACGAGACCTCTAGCAGAGCTGGGTCGATAAGTTCAGCCAGTCGTTCGTTTGCGCCGACAAGGCGTCCCGCAACAACGCTGGGTGCGCTGAGTTTGCCATCAAATGGGGCAACAAGTGTAGCATCGGAAAGCCCACGTTCGGCATCAGCCAATGCGATTTGCGCGCGCGCGATTGCGGACGCTGCTTGATCAATACGCGCTTGTGATTGTGTGACCGATTGGCGGCGCGCTAAAACGGCCTGACGGGCCGATGATGCGGCAAGTTCAGCCGTTTCAAGGGCCGCTGCAGTTCCAACGCCCCGTTCTAATAAATCCTTTTGACGTTGCAGCGCTTTTGCGCGCAGGTTTGCCTGATCTTGGGCCGCAATTTGCTCGTCTTGGGCAAGGGCCAGACTGCGTTGTGCGTCGCGTGCGTCTGCCTGAGCATCTGCAATATCTGCCTGAACGCGCGACAATGTGGATTGGGCATTGGATGGATCGATCCGAACCAGCACATCCCCCGCTCTGACTTCGCCTCCATCAACAAACTGCTCTGAGAGTTCAATCACACGACCGCCAGATGCGGACCGTAGTTCCAAAGTTCGTCTACTTTTCACTTCGCCAAAGGTGGCCAAAACTGGGGTTTCAACACCAATTTCCGCGCGCACAACATTCACAGCAAAGACGCGTTCTTTGGCCGGACGCACGCGGTTTTCTTTGCCCATACGGTCCTGAACCGCGCCACCAATCATTTGGCCAGCAAAGGCCAACAATCCAAGCGTCATGGCAGCCAGAAACACGCCAACCAAACTTTGTCTTAAAAACCGCATCAAATATTCCTCTAGAGCCAGCCAAATAAGCCGACCTTTAATCTAGACCACTTTGCACAAATGCCAAGCGCTCAGGTGGTTATACGGATGCTGGAACTATTTCCGTCGCTGATGTTCGTCCAAACGCGGTAATATTTCTACAAAGTTGCAAGGGCGATGACGGAAATCGAGTTGCCGCACCAAAATTTCGTCCCAGGCGTCCTTGCAGGCACCCGGACTACCGGGCAGTGCGAACATGTACGTGCCATTGCGAACGCCGCCTGTGGCACGACTTTGAACCGCAGATGTGCCGATCTTTTGCATGCTCACAATCGTGAACACCGTACCAAAGGCATCGATCTCTTTTTCATAGACGTCGCGGTGTGCTTCAACGGTTACATCACGCCCTGTCAGACCTGTGCCACCTGTGCTGATGACAACGTCAATTTCAGGATCATCGCACCATTTGCGCAATTGGGCCGCGATGTCCGCACGTTCATCGGTAAGGATCTTGCGATCGGCTAGGGTGTGTCCGGCATCTTGCAACCGCCCAGCCAACACATCGCCCGATCGATCCTCAGAGAGTCCACGGCTGTCAGAAACGGTGAGGACTGCAATGCGGACAGGAATAAAAGTGGCGGTTTCGTCAATACGGCTCATGATATCGATGACCTTTCAGCCCTGAATACGTGATTTCACAGAAAGCAGATCAGCCCATGCCTCGCGTTTGGCAATCGGAGTCCGCATCAATTGGCTGGGGTGGAACATGGGTAGGGTCGGTTTGCCCATCACTTCAACCCAATCACCGCGCAAACGGGTCATGCCGCGTTTGCCCAACATACACTGGCAGGCGATGTTTCCCATCAAGATCAGAACATCTGGGTTCACCAAAGCAATTTGGCGTTCGGTGAACGGCTTCATCATCGCCAGTTCATCCGCTTTGGGATCGCGATCTTGGGGCGGGCGCCACGGCATAATATGTGAGTAATAGACCGCAGGTGCCTCACCCGTCCGTGAAAGGCCGATTGCCGCAAACATTTTGTCAAACAGCAGCCCTCGTGCCCCATCAAGGAAGATACCAGCGCGATCATCATCGCGATTGGGCGCGTCACCGATTACCATTACAGAGGCGCCAGCAACCCCTTGGCCGAATAACATATTACGGGCACCACGCTTTAACTCACAATGCTCAAAGCCAGCCACGGCTTGTTCAAGAGCTGCCAAATCACCTGCCTGAACGGCAAGATCGCGTGCGATGGCTGCACCGTCAACTTTTGGTACTTCATAAACAGGCGGAGGAGTTGGTCGTGCATTGGGATTATTCGCAATGGCTGCTTTGGCAGATTTTGCCAAGGCTGCAGGCAGTTCATAGCGATTAAGCGGCTGATCACAGATTGATTCATCTGCTCCCAACTCAATTTGCCATGCCAGCATCGCGGCGGCTGAATGATAATCCACTGATTCCATGCGCCCACCCTACCCGTCTAAAACGGCAGGTAAAACGCCCCCATTTTATGAACGCAAAATATTTTCCTATTTCCTATAAATAAGTTAAAAATCCCAATACTTGCCGCAACACGATCCGCCCTCTATAACGCGGCAAATATCACGAGGTTCCGCACATGACATTTCCACATCGCCATCTTCTGGGGATTGAACAACTGCGACCAGAAGAGATCACTACGATCCTTGATCTGGCGGAGAAATATGTCGCGTTAAACCGTGGCGATAAAAAGCACTCTGACGTGCTGTCTGGCTTGACCCAGATCAACATGTTCTTTGAAAACTCAACGCGTACGCAAGCCAGCTTTGAACTTGCAGGCAAGCGATTGGGCGCTGACGTTATGAACATGGCAATGCAGGCCTCATCCGTAAAAAAGGGTGAGACCCTAATTGATACGGCCCTAACACTCAATGCGATGCACCCTGATCTCTTGGTTGTCCGCCACCCCCATTCGGGTGCTGTTGATCTGCTAGCGCAAAAAGTGAACTGCGCGGTTTTGAACGCAGGTGATGGGCGTCATGAACATCCGACCCAAGCGTTGTTAGATGCATTGACCATTCGCCGCGCCAAAGGCCGTTTGCACCGCCTATCTATCGCAATTTGCGGCGATATCGCCCACAGTCGTGTTGCCCGTTCCAACATCATGCTTTTGGGCAAGATGGAAAACCGCATCCGCCTGATCGGTCCGCCAACATTGATGCCATCAGGTATCGAAGAGTTCGGTGTTGAAGTGTTCGATAACATGGATGAGGGTCTAAAAGACGTAGACGTCGTGATGATGTTGCGCCTGCAAAAGGAACGGATGGACGGTGGATTTATCCCGTCAGAGCGTGAGTATTATCACCGCTATGGACTGGACGCTGAAAAGCTATCCCATGCAAAACCCGACGCGATTGTTATGCACCCTGGCCCAATGAACCGTGGCGTCGAGATCGACAGCGACATCGCTGACGACATCAACCGCAGTGTTATTCAAGAGCAAGTTGAAATGGGTGTGGCTGTGCGCATGGCCGCAATGGACCTTTTGGCCCGCAATCTAAAAGGCACTGTATGAGCCTTGAGCCAGTAGAAATATGGCAACCTTCGCTGCGGGCTTTTGGCTTGCGCTGTTGCGCTATTTTTCTGGTGACCTTTCTGATGATTGCGCCAGCTTGGCCGTTTGTGGGCGGGACGACCGCATTTGCGACCTCGATTGCGCTGTGCGTTATGTACATGTTTGTCCTTGATGATTTCACACAGTGGTTGACCCACCGCAAATCCATCTGGACCTTAACGTCCAACGATTTGATTTACGAAAATATCCACGAGGATATGGAAGAACGCACCCTTCCGCTTTCCGAAATAACATCAGTTCATCAGCGCTTTCTATGGAACGTTCAATTGCGCCTGCGCAACGGGACTGCGGTCACAATGTTTTACCTAAACAATCCAAAAACTGTTTGTGAAACCCTTCGCACCGCCGTGATGTCAGAGGCTGCGTCATGAGCACAACAATGCAAGTTCCCGCGTTTGAGACTGGTGTAATCCGCCTGTTTGCGATCGACATGCCGCCTGATCAAATGGATGCGTTTGATGCCAAAGTCGCATTAGGCGCAGCGCACTTGGATGAAACCTTTGTTGATGTGTTCCCGATCAGCGACCTTGAGGGTCTTGGCCTTGCCGGATATTTGGTGACCGGCGGCGAAGTTCCCGAGGACCAAGTTGACGAAATGCACGTTCAACTGGATGCAATCAAAGGCCATGTACTGCTGGTGTTTTCATCAGCCTTTGGGCAAGACAAACAAACGCTTCATCCACAATCACCCCTGCGCCATATCGCGACATTTTTCACTGAAGGCACGCCTGTGACATTCAAAAAGCTACCCGATGACAGTGCGCAATTGGGCACTGGTAATGATGAAATCAAACCTGCAAAGAAAGTCCCTTCGCAGGCTGCCATGTCTGGGCGCATCGCCACCTATGCCCTGTTGTTTATGTTCGCCTTTACCGGCCTCATCATATGGATTGGCTCATGACACTCCCAAACCGCACCCTGTTTACCAACGCTCGTTTGATAGACCCTGAAGCAGCGGCAGAAACACTTGGCAGCTTACTTATTGAAAACGGCATGATTGTCGCCGTTTATGATGACGCGGCCACGACGGATAACAGTGCGACCATTATCGATTGCGCAGGCAAATATCTGGCTCCGGGCATTGTCGATATCGGCGTTAAAGTGTGTGAACCGGGCGAACGTCACAAAGAGAGCTTTCGCACTGCAGGCCAAGCCGCCGCTGCTGGCGGCGTTACCACAATGGTGACGCGTCCTGATACAGATCCAACAATCGACAACCCTGAAACACTTGAATTCGTAATTCGCCGTGCCCGCGAGGCTGCACCTGTGCACGTCCACCCGATGGCTGCTTTGACCAAAGCGCGCGAAGGTCGCGAGATGACCGAGATCGGTTTTCTTCAAGACGCAGGTGCTGTCGCCTTTACCGATTGTGACAGTGTGATTGTGGACACCAAAGTGTTCAGCCGCGCATTGACCTATGCCCGTTCGCTGGGCGCATTGGTTATCGCACACCCTCAAGAGCCAATTCTGAGCAAAGGGGCTGCTGTCACTTCAGGTAAATTCGCATCTTTGCGTGGCCTACCTGCCGTAACGGCCATGGCCGAGCGCATGGGGTTAGATCGCGACATCGCATTGGTAGAGATGACAGGCGCACGTTATCACGCCGATCAGATCACGACCGCGCGGGCGCTGCCAGCATTGGAGCGTGCCAAAGCAAACGGTCTAGATCTCACTGCAGGTACGTCGATCCACCACTTAACGCTGAACGCGCTGGACGTGGCAGATTACCGTACATTCTTTAAGATCAAGCCACCGTTGCGCGAAGAAGAAGACCGCCTTGCGATTGCACAAGCTGTTGCTTCTGGCCTGATCGATATAATTAGTTCGATGCACACCCCCCAAGATGAAGAAAGCAAACGCCTGCCCTTTGAAGAGGCCGCAAGCGGTGCTGTTGCTTTGGAAACCTTCCTCCCTGCCGCTATGCGCCTGGTTCATGCCGATATAATTGATCTGCCGACCCTATGGCGCGCAATGTCGTTCAACCCTGCTTCACGCCTTGACCTGCCATCTGGTCGCCTAAGCGTTGGAGCACCCGCAGATTTGGTCCTGTTTGATCCAAACGCGCCATTCGTAATGGACCGCACCACTTTGAAATCTAAGTCACGCAATACACCATTTGACGGGCAGCGGATGCAGGGTAAAGTGATCGCAACCTACGTCAGCGGCAGCAAAGTATACGGAACATAAGCTATGCCCATTATCGAAAACTCTGCCGTTGTTTTAACCCTTTGGGCCACCATTGGTTACCTGCTAGGTTCGATTCCATTTGGGATAGTCGTAGCCCGCATGATGAACCTTGGAAACCTGCGCGACATTGGTTCTGGCAACATTGGCGCGACGAATGTTCTGCGCACGGGCAACAAGAAGGCCGCTGCACTTACGTTAATCTTTGATGCTGCCAAAGGTGCCGTTGCCCTTTTATTGGCTCGTAATTTTGCAGGCGAAGATGCGGCGCAACTCGCTGCGGTCATGGCGATGCTGGGCCACTGCTTCCCAATCTGGCTAAAGTTTAAAGGTGGAAAAGGTGTTGCAACATTCCTTGGCATCATGCTGGCTTATTCGTTTCCAGTGGGTGCAGCATGTTGCGTGGCATGGTTGATTGGCGCTTTTGGCTGGCGCATCTCGTCAATGGGCGCGTTGGTTTCAGCCTCTGCGTCAACGTTCCTATTGGTCTTGATGGGTGGCGGTTCCGCCCTGTTCATGGGAATTTTCCTGACACTAATGGTGTTTTTCCGCCACCGCGAAAACATCACGCGCATTCGTCTTGGAACAGAGCCAAAGATTGGCGCAA
>Ga0233426_10001890_pt1 | contig 18266 bp, 16 predicted proteins | sample SI_118_April2016_6_FD_179875 | JGI IMG/M metagenome (GOLD analysis project Ga0233426, IMG submission 179875) | Seawater microbial communities from Saanich Inlet, British Columbia, Canada - SI_118_April2016_10_MG | ecosystem: Environmental > Aquatic > Marine > Inlet | place: Canada: British...
TACCATTAACTAATTTAGGCTGCTTGATTGGTATGCCATAGTTTTTACAAAAGGTATTACGGCAGTAATTTAACTGAATGCCATTTGAGGCTCTTGGTACTGGAAATTTTTCAGGTGCTTTATGTTTATTATCTTGAGGTGTTTTATTTAGTGCTATGACTTTGGGATTATCAAACGCAATAAGCAATTCTGCGGTCTTTTCTGCATCATACAGGGCAGAATGCGCTTTAGACGATTCAAAGTTAATGTCAAAGCGTTTACAAGCTTTAACTAGGCTAATATTTCTCTTTAACTTAAACCGATCTGTTGCCTCAATCATTAAACAACGTGATTTTTGTTTTTCTAGTTCTGTGGTATCAATACCAGCTTTTTTAAATTCACAAATTAAAAAGTCAAAATCAAATTTACGATTGAAAAATATTAAGGTAGAATCTTTTATATAATAATAAAAGTTTTGAGCAATATCTTTGAACTTAGGTTTACCTTTTAAGAACGTATTTTGAAGTTTATGTTTATCAAATGCTTCTTCGGTTGATTCTTTACCGTCAGGATCAAGGTAAGTTTGAAATTTGTTGGCGGTGACAGTTTTCTTAATGATTTCAACAGCAGCAAGCTCAATGATTCTATCCTTGCGATAAGCAGGGCTAAAGCCAGTAGTTTCAGTGTCAATTACCACAAATCGTTTCATTTAAGCCTCCACAATCACTCCTGTATACCAATTATAGTACATAGAGCTAAAAATTGCTTAGTCATATCTTGATGATTTATAATAGGATTATTGATTATGCGTTGAACTACATTAATGCAAACAAGGTAATTGCTTGATATTTAAGGACTATATAGATAGTACGCATTGATTAATCAAATAATGGAATGGTAATAAAGTCACTAAAACCGAATTTCAGAAAGAAAAATAGGAGGTTTCATCCCTCCTATTTTGTTAGTCCCTCAGTCTATAGGCACCCTTTTTTATTTGATTTAAAAAACTTGATTACAAATGCAGTAAAACTAATCTTCTAATCGAATTGTATTAATAATTTCTGTGGTAGAAATACCTTCCTCAAAATTTAAAACTTTCACTTCTCCACCTGCAGCCATGACTTCTTCGCCCCCTGCAATTTCACACACTTGATAATCGCCCCCTTTTACTAAGGTATTGGGTAAAATATTAGCAATTAGACGTTGAGGGGTATCTTCTGAAAAGCTAACAACCCAATCAACAGCACTTAATCCAGATAATACCGCCATACGTCTATCAACAGGATTCACGGGGCGACCAACACCTTTTAAGCGCGTCACCGATGCATCATCATTGACAGCAACAATGAGTCGAGTGCCTAATTCAGCCGCATTCCCCAAATAAGAAACATGACCAGCATGTAAAATATCAAAACAGCCATTGGTCATAACAATTTTTTCACCACGAGCTTTTGCCATATTCACGGCAATTTTTAATTGATCTTCTGTTAACACACCAAAACCACTTTCTTGTCCGGTAGAAAGTACATTTTGTAATTCAGCTTGACTGACTGTTGATGTACCTAGCTTGCCAACTACAATACCCGCAGCAATATTGGCTAAAGCACTAGCTTGGGGATAATCCGACTGAGCGGCAACAGCAAGGGCTAAGGTTGCGATAACGGTATCTCCAGCACCTGTAACATCGTAAACTTCTTTCGCTTGAGTGGGTAAATGAAACTCTTCATGATCACGACGCAATAGCGTCATACCCTGCTCACTTCGTGTCACTAGCATTGCTTGCAAATCAAGTTCTGTTAATAAACTTAAGCCCTTAGAAACAATATCAGCTTCATTTTTACACTCACCAACTACCGCTTCAAATTCTGACAGATTAGGCGTAATGATAGTAGCGCCTTTATAACGAGAAAAATCAGTCCCTTTAGGGTCAACTAAAACAGGCACATTAAATTTATTCGCAATGCTAATAAGTTGTTGTACATCTGACAATGTGCCTTTTGCATAATCTGACAACAATATAACGTCATGTTGTGCAACAATTGCTTCAACGTTAGCCACTAAATTTGCTTTATCGACTTGGCTCATTGATTCTTCAAAATCTAAACGAATCAATTGCTGATTACGGCTCATCACACGAAGTTTAGTGATGGTAGGAATATCGTTATTACGATCAAACTTACAAGCAACATTCATCGCATTTAAATGTTTTTCTAGGGTTAAAGCCGCTTCATCGTTGCCTGTAATTCCCGCTAAAGTAACCTTGCCTCCCATTGAAGCAATATTTAACGCGACATTTGCTGCACCACCAGGCCTATCTTCATCTTGATTTATTTTTACTATAGGAACGGGAGCTTCAGGCGAAATACGCTGTGTAGGCCCATACCAGTAACGATCTAACATAATATCGCCAACAACTAAAACGCTTGCTTGATTAAAAGCTGGAATATCTACTTTCATCCTATGTCTCTTAACAGATATAATGGTTGGTAGTGTATCACATGAATTTCAATGAGTTGACATCATCCCGTGAGTAAAAATAAAGTTTTACAACCTAATTTCAAACTATCTTTTCTTCTACCCAAATATTGGCTTACTTGGATTGGCGTACTAATTTTATATTCTATTTCTTGGCTACCTTATAAAGTACAGCTTGCATTAGGTCGTTTTGTTGGGCGTTTATTACTCAAAATTGGTTCAAGCCGAAAAAAAGTCGCTTTAAGAAATTTAGAGCTTTGCTTTCCTGAAATGTCAGATAAAGAACGTCAACGTATTCTTAGAGAAAACTTTGAAAATACTGGCATTGCATTATTTGAAACCGGTATGGGCTGGTGGTGGCCAGATTGGCGAATCAAGCGAAAATTTACTGTTACAGGTATTGAGCATATTGAGAAAGCTAAAGCAGAAGGACAAGGTGTATTAATATTAGCCATGCATTATTTAAGTGCTGAAATAATCGGCCGAGGTTTTGGCCATGTTCATCCATTAGTGATTTTTTATCGTCCTCACAACAACCAATTAATGGAATTTTTTCAATTTAGAGGTCGCGGACGTTCTAATAAATATATGTTAGGTAAACGTGACGTTAAAGGATTAATAAAAGCCTTGAGAGATAAAGAGTCTTGTTTATATCTGCCAGATCAAGATTATGGTAGAAACCGCAGCTTATTCGTACCACTTTTTGCAGTAAAAGATGCTGCAACCACCACTGGAACATTAATTTTTGCCCGTCAAAAAGAAACAAAAACCATGATGATGATCCCAAAAAGAAATGATGACGGTAGCGGCTACACTATTGAGATTACGCCAGCTCTAGACAACTTTCCAACAGATAATGACGAAAATGACGTCATTAGAATTAATCAAGAAGTTGAAAAAGCGATATTACGTAAACCAGAACAATATATGTGGTTACATCGTCGCTTTAAAACAAGACCAAATATTGAAGATCAGTCTCTTTATAAGTAATTGTATAACTCGCAAGTTTTCAGTATGGTGTACAATAATGTTATATTTATATCAGAAGTTTAGCCTATGCTTTTTTGGATAAAGAATACTGTATTTTTAATCATACTCATTGTACTCGCCTACTTTTTGGTGGCGAATGAAGAAGCCTTATTTTCAGAAAAAGTTGAAACACCGACTGAAATAACTGAACAACCTACAAGTACAACAGTAAAACCCGCTGTTGATAAGAAAAAATCAAATGCAGCAGCAGACGGTTTATCTCGATTTTATGCCAACTTACATGGTAGTGACGATGAAGATGGTCCTCGTATTCGCAATAATATTGTTTACCTTCCAGAGCCTAAAGGTGATTTGGTTGAAATATTAGAGGCACGACGATTAGTCACTAGACCATTACTAAGAAACTGGCGCGGTTCCGTTGACAATAGACCTTTTAGAAAAGGCCAAACCTTACATCAAAAATTAGTTGAATATGCAGAGGCTGACGGTTTAGAAGTTATTTGGTGGCTAGATAGAGACTTTATAGTCAAAGACCCTTTTAGAATAAACAAAGATATTGTTCATACTGCATACTGGGTAGGTAAAGCGATAGGTGGACACTTTCAAGATGGTTTATCTTCATATTTTTGCTATCAACAACGGACCTTAGTCTTGGTTGAGAAAGAAATATCTTATCTTGATGAAGAGTGTTTACTATTGCCTCAAAAAAGCCGTAAACGTTAACCGTTCATCAAGTTTAATCATCATCGAGTCAACTACCTTTGAATTAATGATTTCTACTGCAGAAACCCCTGAACAATTTCAGTTGTTTCTTTAGCAAAAGAAAGAAACAACTGACTTTTCATCATTGCCGATTCTTTTTGTAAACTTGTTTTATGACCAAAGTCTCTAAGTTGACAATAATGGTTAATCAATAAATCTTTTTGTATCTCTGTTAAAATGTCGAACTTTGCCAGTGCCTCAAATATTCTAATATTGTCAGAGTGCAAACAAATATCATGATACTTTGCACTATAATTAAGTACTAAATATTGCGTCAAAAACTCGATATCAACTAACCCTCCCTTACCTTGTTTAATATCACAAAGATCATTAGATGATTTATCAAGGTGGCTACGCATTTTATTGCGCATATCAATGACTTCCTGTTTCAATACTTTTTCATCTCTGTGCCGTATTAATATTTGACGTCGAATTTCATTGTATTGCTCAATAATTTGTTTACTACCATAAACTGCTCTCGCACGAACTAAGGCTTGATGCTCCCATGTCCATGCTTCTTCATTTTGATACTGTTTAAATGTTTCAATATTGACGACGAGCACACCTGAATTTCCTGAAGGACGTAAACGCATATCTAATTCATACAGTACGCCATTATTCATACGTGTATTAAAAATATGCATAATACGCTGAGCAAGCTTTGCATAAAACTGACTGGCCATGACTGGCTTTTGACCATTTGTTAGATCGTCAGGCTTGCAGTTATGAATGAAGACTAAATCAAGATCTGATGAATAACCTAGCTCAAATCCACCCATTTTTCCATAACCGATAACAGCAAAGCCTTTATCGTCAGATTCAGCTAAACTAGCAGGTATGCCAAAGCGCTCGCTCACCTGCTGCCAAGCCATATTCACAACTTCACCAATTATCGCTTGTGCTAATGCTGTTAAATGGTCACTCACTTTAGTGATCGGTAAGACACCAGCAATATCAGCAGCAGCAATTCGTAATTGTTGTGCTTGTTTAAATTGTCTCAGCATATCCATTTGTGCTTCTAAATCTTCTTCTGGAATACGCAATAGTACTTGTCTTAAATCAGCAGAATAGCTTGATAATTCAGGCGGATTATTGAGTAATTTAGGATCTATTAATTCATCTAATAAAATAGGGTATTTAGCCATATGTTCCGCAAGCCAGCTACTTGCCTGACAAAGTTTCACTAAATGCTTAAGTGCACCTTCATTTTCGTAAAGTAGCTCTAAATATGCAGTTCTCGTGACAATCTTAGTCAATAACCAAGTGATACGTTCTAGCGTTGCTTCATTACCGTTAATATTGACAATATGACTAATGAGAATAGGCACAAGTTTGCTAAGAATTTGACGTCCTCTATTACCAATAGAGCGTTGTTTAAAATCACTTTTTAAATCAACAAGTAATTGCCAAGTTTTCTCTGCATGCCAATCAGGCTGATTCGATGCAATCCACTCTACAGATTCATCGTCAGGCCATTCACTTTCCCATAAGGTTACCCATTGATCATTTTCCATTTGATGATTAGGGCTTTCTTCGCCAATTAATACGATAAACTCTTGATGAACAGCACGGGTTAATCGTTGCAAGTAGTCTAGAAAACTCAGCCATGTTTGAAACGTTTCATCCCCTAACACGTGTAAAATTCTTGCTTGATCTAGGAGTGAATCGGGTAATGTTTGTGTTTGTTTATCATCAAGAGCTTGAATAATATTTTCGACTCGTCTCAAGAAACGATAAGCCTTTTCTAGCACTTGTTGACTATGCGATGATATTTCTTGATGAGAGACCAAAATTGGTAAAACACTGAGTAAATTTCGCTGCTGTAAATCTTTAATACGACCACCACGGATCAATTGAAATACTTGGACAATAAACTCTACTTCACGAATACCACCGGCACCCAATTTTATATTTCCGATGAGTTTTTTTCGTCGAACTTCTTGAGCAATCATCATTTTCATTCTACGTAAACTGTCGATAACACTAAAATCTATATAGCGTCTATAAACAAAAGGCCTGAGCAAGTCTGATAATTTCCCATGATATTTTCCTTCACCAACTAAACGCGCTTTAAGCATGGCGTAACGTTCCCAATCACGCCCTTGCTCTTGGTAATAATCTTCCATAGCATTAAAAGTTAAAACTAAGGGCCCACTTTCACCAAAAGGACGTAAACGCATATCTACTCGATAGACAAAGCCATCTTCTGTTTTTTGATGTAATGCGGTTATTAATTTTTGTCCCAAACGAGTAAAAAACAATTGATTATCAATACTACGCCTAGCACCGATAGTCTCTCCAGTTTCAGGATAAACAAAAATCAGATCTATATCAGACGAAAAATTAAGCTCCTTACCGCCTAATTTTCCCATGCCATATACTAATAACGGTTGTATTTCGCCTTCTTTATTTGTTGGCTTTCCCCATTTTTCATAGCAAAACTCACTCAACCAAGCGAGTGCTTCTAAAATCAAAGCATCAGCTAACTCAGATAAACGTTTTAAGGATTCATCTAATGAAATATTTAGGACTAAATCTGCGGTAGCAATACTCACCATTTGCTCTAATCTAAACAAACGTAATTGGCGATGTAATTCTTCTTCGGTTTGGCATTGTTGTAATTGCTGTTTAAGTACAGCTTGATAGTTAGGTGTTTCTTTTTGATAGACGTTTTCTGTTACAAATAAGTTGATCACAATTTTTGGTGCTTGTAGTGCACAACGTAAAACAAAATCACTTAACGTCAGTACATGCTTAAAATCAGCCAAAGCCTGAGCGGTAGCCGTTTGAGTTAATTGTTGAGCAAACTCTGGATATTGACTGCTGAATTGTTGCCAGCTTAAGTTTTGTTGATTTGCTAAACATGAAACAAATGATTTACGGAATATAGTTGTCACTCAAGCCTCGACTTACTAAAATTATTCATTGCGATATACTGTTACCGTATTACTTAACTATCATGATGAATAAATCAATAGACATATTATGTCGTCAGTGTTATTAGTATACTTAAATCGTTAAGAAATTGAATATGATAATGAATTTTAGTTCGACTAAATTCAACATGAGTTATTCAATTATCTTTAATTTTCACCATAGCATTTTTGAGGGACATATGGCAGAAATGCAACATTATAAAAAATGGTTATTTGGCTTTTTATTTATTTTGGTAGGATGCTCAGATCCAGTAAAAGAACAAATAACTCAACAAATACCCATTACCGAGCAAAGAATTCTTCAGCTTGGCAACGCCTTAGAACAAGGTGATGTTAGAAATGCAAATTTAATTAAGCAGTATGCAAGTAAATTACGTTCTGAAAAGACTGAGCTGTCCTCTTTAATTAATGAATTTGCTAAAGATGCAACTCAACAAAGCAGAATGTTTATAGCATTAACGGAAAGATTAAATACTGTTAAAACGCAGCCCAATATGTTTGCTAATAATCAAGCAATATTTGACGAGTTACTTAATATCTACCAAGCCGCAGATCCTATTCTTTATTCTGACGCATTAAGTGATCCTTTAAATGTACTTGCCGATATGTCAGAAGGCGTTCTTCCAAGAATAAACTCTCTTTCTAAAGCACAAAGTCAACAAGCAAATAATGCGCAAGACTTCGGTACCGGTGAACAGCTCATTGGTAATCCTAACTATGGTCAATGGACTACCGGCAGTAACGGTATGTCTTTCTGGGCTTGGTACGGCATGTACTCGATGATGGGAGATTTATTTGGTTCTCGACGGGTTAATTACAATGATTGGGGAAGTCGTAGAAATTATAGCTATTATAATGATTATGGTCGTACTCGTTACAGTTCGCCAAGTCAGTTACGCAAACAAACCCAACTTGATAATCGCACGAGAAAATCTTTTGAAAGTAAAGGACAAAGATATACCAGTGCGTACAGTAAAAACCGTACTGGTTCATCTAGTTTATCAGGGCAAAGTAAAACCGCACAAACTAGTGCAAAAAGGTTTAGCTCAAATACTTCAAGTAAAAGCAGCTATGCGAAAAAAACTACAACATCAAAAAATGCTAGCTTTCGCAACAGTTCAAGCACCACTTCTCGAAGCTTTAGACGTGGCAAATAACGAGAAGAGATCAAGGAAATAATATGAATACATTGTTTGAAATAACAGGTTTAAGTCAAGAGTTAGCCATTTATTTAGCGATAGATATAACTATCGCTATTGTATTACTTGGGGCAATGAAATTTGTTTCAGGTCTTTCCGCACAAGTTAATGCTACGGATGAATTATCCAAAGAAGATAACTTTGCCTTTGGAATTAGTGTTGCGGGTAGTATTGCTGCTTTAGGTATCGTTTTAACGGGTGCTATTACTGGTGAAAATGCTCCGAGCTATCAAATGGAAATTATTGGTATGCTTTCATACGGCATTTTAGGTTTGATTTTAATCAAAGTGGGACGCGTAATACACGACCGCTTGGCACTTAATCAAATAGATAAGACAGAGCAAATAAAAGCAAGAAATATTACTGTTGGATTAGTTGATGCCGCAGGTGCAATTGCAACAGCTATCGTAATTCGTGCAGTATTATTATGGGTTAATGGTATTGATGTTAATACCTTTGTAGCAATTATTGCAGGATTTTTTGTTTCACAAGCAATGTTGGTATTAGTGACTCGAATCAAAGAACGTCAATATGCAAAAAACAATCAAAATGATAGCATGCAAGAAGCCTTTGCTAATGGCCAAGTTGCTTTAGCTATTCGTTATGCTGGGCAAGTTATCAGCACCGCGTTAGCAGTCACTGCAGCAAGTTACTTCTTAGAATACAATCCTGAAACACTTGTATCTACATTAATTGCTTGGTTGCTTTTCAGTGTTGTCATGACAGTGCTCGTTTCCATTTTAACCACAATAGCCAAAAGTATTATTCTTTGGGGGATCAACTTAGTTGAAGAAGTCGATCAGCAGCATAATATTGGGGTTGCTAGTGTTGAAATGGCGATAAGTATTTCTATTGCACTGATTTTAACCGCACTGATGGCATAGGTTTAAACCTGAATTAATATTGGTGAAGAACTCTCAACATATTAACATGAATAAACAGCAGGCCACGACTCGACAATTAATTTGGCATGACTTGCTGCTTATTATAACAATGGCAGTATTGGCTGGTTGCGGCCTTATATACGAATATTTATTATCACATTACGCTGGTCGAGTTCTAGGCGTGATGGAAAGTGCTATCTATACCATGATAGGACTAATGATTGTATCTATGGGACTAGGTGCATTTGCCGCAAGGAAAGTAAGGTGTGCATATAATGGCTTTGTATGGCTTGAGCTAATCATTGCTTTTCTAGGTACAACTGCAATTATTATTATTGCCAGTTTAATTGCTGCAACTCAATTGTTACCACAAATTATTGCTGATACATTTTCCCTCCCCCCTGATGCACTTCCTCGTGGTGGTTTCTTTAAACAATTAAGTTTTTTGGCATTTAACAGCCCATATTTTTTTGGTTTATTGCTTGGCTTTTTTATCGGCATGGAAATTCCATTAATTGCGAAAATTCGAGAACAAATTCATCAAAAACATTTAGCTAATAACCTAGGAACTATTTACGGCGCTGATTATATTGGAGCAGGTATTGGTGCGGCTATTTGGGTATTATTTTTATTAACTATAGATATCAGTAAGGCAAGCGCATTAACTGCCGCACTAAATTTAATTGCAGGGTTTGTTTTTATTTATTTTTACTGGCACCAACTCAACTGGAGAAAACTATTAGTTACTCTTCATCTTCTTTTACTGGGCGTGATAGTTATCATATTTAATCAAGGGAACAGTTGGTTAAATCAATTAAGTAACCTTTTATATCTAGATAATGTAGTTTATACCGACAAAACACGCTATCAACAGATCACTTTTACTGAACGTCAAATGGGGCTAGAACAGCAACCTATTATAAATTTTTATCTTAATGGCCGCTTACAGTTTTCATCCGCAGATGAACATATTTATCATAACTATTTGGTTACGCCAGCATTAGCAGGTTCAGCAAGGCAAGAAAATATTTTAATTATCGGTGGTGGTGATGGTTTAGCACTGCGAGATGTTCTAACTTGGCAACCTAAACATGTGACGCTTATCGATTTAGATCAAGAATTAATCGAACTTTTTAAAAACCCCAGTTCAAAACTATCTCCTCCCCTTGCAAATAAAATAAGCCATTTAAATCAAAAAAGTCTTTCTCAAGCCAATGTAGACCTCATTTATAGTGATGCATTTATTGCGATAGATAGCTTGTTAAAACAAAAAAAATCGTTTGATAGCATTATTGTTGATTTGCCAGACCCCAGCCATCCTGATTTAAACAAATTGTATTCTGTCAATTTTTACGCTCGATTAAAACAACTGCTCGCAGGTGATGGTTTAATCGCCATACAATCAACAAGCCCATATCATGCAAAAAATGCATTTATATCCATTGGAAAAACGGTCAAAGCAGCTAACTTTAATCATGTAGAGCAATATCATGACAATGTACCCAGTTTCGGGGAATGGGGTTGGACAATTGCCTCTAAGCACGGTCTAAGCCCATTAGAAAGGTTATCAGCACTTGATAAATTTCAAGTTCAGCAGGAGTGGTTAACATTACCGATGTTGATAGGCGCTTTTGAATTTTCGAAAGATTTTTATCAACAAAAGAATGAAATTCCTATTAATTATTTAGGTAATCATACAATTTACCAACTGCATCAAAAAGCATGGCGCAACCAGCAAGGGCTTGAAAATGCTTATGCACAATAATATGTAATCATAGTAATAGTAAAAAAATAAAATAATTGAAAGAAAATACAAATCTTCACTTGACATATTATGTCATAGTGCTAAATTTACAACATCGACATAATATGTCGACGGGTTAATTTAAATATTACAATGACCCTTTGATAAAACATGAGGAACAACATGAATATTCACAAAATTGCAAACCACTTGAATGCATTGGCAGATAATTCAGAAACCGGGATGGTTTTTGATTGCCAACCAATTTCAGGTGAAGTTGATGTATTACAAATTACTGTTATCGGTCGAGAAGAATTACCAGTGTTCGTATCAGTAACTGATGATCAAATTCTTTGTATTACCTATCTTTGGGGAACTGAGGAAGTTAAGCCTGAATGTTTAGCAGAAATGCACGAAAGTATGCTAGAGATGAATATCCCTATGCCACTTTCTTCATTTTCAAAAATAGGCGATAAATACGTAATTTTTGGCGCTTTATCAATTGGTTCAACCTTTGATGATATAGAACATGAACTCGCAGTTTTAAATAATAATGCCATCGAAGTTATCGATGATATGAGCGATTACTTAGTGTAAGCAACCACCTTTTTTGGAGTATTAATATGAGCATTTTTAAAAAAATTATGACCGCTATCCGTGGTGGTGCATCTGAAGTTGGCGAAACAATTGTTGATGCAAATGCAACTCGAATTTTTGAACAAGAAATTCGTGATGCTGAAAACCACTTAACAAAAGCAAAACGTGATTTAACCGGTGTAATGGCACAACAAATGGCATCAAGCCGTGACGTTGAACGCATCAAACGTGACATCACTGAGCATGAAGGATATGCCGTACAAGCCTTAGAAAAAGGTGACGAAACTTTAGCTCTTGCTGTTGCCGAAAAAATTTCGACGCTAGAAAATGAATTATCAACACAACAGCAAGCACTTGATAGCTTTGAAGGCAATGCTAATCGCTTAAAAGAATTAGTGAAAAAGAGCGAACGCCAAGTACAAGAATATAAACGTCAACTTTCTATGGTTAAAACCACAGAAAGTGTCCAAAAAGCCACTTCTGCAATTACTGATAACTTTTCGTCAAGTAACTCGAAGTTATTGAATGCAAAAGATTCATTAGAGCGCATCAAAGCTAAACAGCAAAAATTCGACGACCAAATGAAAGCGGCAGAAGTTTTAGAGTCTGAAAATTCTGACAGCTCACTTGAAGCTCAACTAAAGCAAGCTGGAATTGGCGCAAGTGATAACAATGCTAATTCAGTATTAGAGCGTTTAAAAGCGAAACAAAAGTAATATTATTCATGCAAACTAACCGTCTACTAGAACTTTTTCTAGTAGACGGTAATATGACTTATACTGAGCAAAAATAAAATAAGCTGGAATAACAATGAGCTTTTTTAAAAAAATATTCAAAAAAGATGAAGCCGCCCGTCAAATCACTAAAGCAAATGACTTACTCAAAGGCGATATTATTGTCTTAACAGACAGTTTTGCACTTCCTGAAAATTTGAGAAATCAGCAATTTCAAGTAACAGAAGTTAATAGCTATGAATTTGAAACCCGTGTTGAAACTGAATGGGTTTTAACTGGAAATGATGACACTGAGCTTTACTTAACATTAGATATCGACGATAAGATTTACCTTAAGTTTTCACTTAAAATACAATATGAAGATGTTGAGGCATTATTTGATCTTGATGAATTTTCAACTATTTTTGATGAACCAGGCGAAGCTTTCTTAACGCGTAAAAATGACAGTATTTTATCTCAGGGTTGGACAAGCGAGCAGTATCAACAATCAATTTTCTCCAATGTTGGATATTTCCACCGTAAAGATCACCGCAGCGAAGATTTATCTGCCTATGAAGGTAAAGAATCGGGTGAGCAATTTGAGCTTTATCAGCTGTTGGATAAAGAACAATCACGAGGCATTGAGCTAGAAGTTTGGCAAGATGGTGACACTGACATATTTTTAACCTTTTACCGACCAACAACGGACATTATCGACATGTTTCCGGGAAGTTAATTGTGAATAGAAAAATACCTGAAAAATGGCAATCATCAGTAAAAGCAGCAAAGGCAACCCAAGTTGCTTTTGATATGGATGAAAAAATTCAACTAGATATCAGAAAGGAAGCACTTGATGCAGGTCTTAGTCCTTCAGATAAAATAAGGGATATTTTAGGGCTACCGGTTAACAAAAGACCTAAACGACCAAGACTTACGGTGAGTTTATCTACTGAAGATTATGTTGCTTTAGCTGAAAAATATCAGTTAGATCCTGAACAACAACTGGAAATTAAAAAGAAATTGATGGATGATTTAATCCTATACGTTAACCAAAAATAATAAAGCCACCAATATGAAGCCATCTTTAAAGTCTTACACCATTGACGAATTTGGTGTTAAAAACTATAACTCGTTTTACTTATTACTCATCACCATCGCCGTACTTTATGGTGTAATTGCTGCTCTTTCTTTTCCTTTATACCAATACGAACTAACCGCTGAAAACAGTAATATCAGATCATATAGAGATGCATTTTGGACGTTACAAATGAGTGCTAGCACAATCGGTTTTGGTGACTTTTATCCGGTCACGTTACCTGGTCGAATTATTGTTGCTGCAATGTTCTATATTGGTGTCGGCATGGTCGGTTTTGTTGGCGCACAATTTGTTAATAAATTCGTAGGATTTTCAGATACTAACGTAAAAAACAGAGAATTAAGAAAACAAAATAAAGAACTCTTAGAACACAATAAACTACTTGAAAAAAAGATCGATAAGTTAGTTGATAAAGTAGAAGAAATTTTTCATAAAGAAAAATAATCAGACTATTTATCCATATCACTATTTGTACTGTCAATATTTATGTCGTACTCTTAAAGCTAATCCCCTGATATTTAATACTTTAAGAATAATGAAGGAAAAGTTTATGTTAACTAGAACACTATTCACGATAGCCGCTATAGCATTAGTTACAGGTTGTGCAAGTTCAGACACTATGGACCAGCAAGTGAGCACGCTTTCTAATAAAGTCGATAAACTTACCATGGAAATTTCGAAATTGAATGCCCAACAAGATAAAAATATCGCCGCCATTGATGCGCTTAAAGCCGCCAGTGATAAAAACAACCAACGTATGGATAACATTGCAAAAAGCTATAAAAAATAATTTTATTTACAAAACAAGTTAATACCAAAAGTGAGCTAAACTAGATAGTATAAATTAGCTCATTTTATTTTACTGATTACTCTTAATCATTATTTAATAGAGGGAACTGCCATTTTTCTTCAACTTGTTAAGTCATTGTTCTCGTCGCGCACAAATAATACTGACCAACCAAACTATTTGTTTTTCGAAGAGTCTTCACAAAATGATGAATCGGAAGATGAAAAGTTCAATCCAGTCAAAACTTCTCCCACATCCCCAATGGGAGAAATAACGATAACAAATCAATTTAATGAGCTAGCCGATAAATTTTCGGGCTATTTATTTGGTTCATCAACAAGTCACCAGCAACGCGATGAATTGAGTCTATTTGTAGAAGCAGAAATTGAAAAGCTTCTAAAGCACCCTAAAGCGCTTGTAAAATCATTACCTGTATTACCGCTGACTTTAACTACCCTCATAGATGAATTAAAGAGTGATGAATTCAATACCGAGTTGCTTATTAGCATCATTAACAAAGAACCCATGGTGGCAGCCAAAGTGATCGAATTAGCAAATTCGGCAAAATATAATCATCACAACAAAGAAATTACCGAACTAAAATCAGCCTTTATGACCATTGGTGCAAATGGATTAAGTGAAGGAATTATCGTAAATTATTTAAAACAAATGACACCAACATCGAATGTTTATTTTAAACAGTATGGAGAGAAAATTTGGTTACATAGCCTTGAAACGGGTAATAATTGTCAAAACTTACTCATCCTCAGTCAATCTCCAGCGGAGAGTGCAACCGCATATTTAATCGGTTTAATTTTAAATTTAGGTGCCATGGTAATATTTCAATTACTGATCCAAGCTTTTAGCTTTGTTAATCCTAATTGCACACCTGATTCTAAAGCATTTAAATCAATCCTAAAAAAATACTCGCCTCGTATCACTTACCAAATAGCAAGATTTTGGCAATTACCTGAAAAAGTCACTCAAACTTTAAAGCTGCAGCTAAACATTACCGATGAAGTATCTTTAGCTAATATATCAAACAAGTATCCATTGGCAGGTTTTACTTTCGAAGCCAACACGATTAGCCAACTTAATTTACTCTACCAAGGAGATAAAATAGCAGAGGATGAAATAACTGAAATATCGCAAACATTGCTTCTCTCGGCTGAATCTAAAGCTTTATTATCGAAAGTATTGAGCATTAAATTAACGGAGTGATAACTGCTCTACTAAGCCGTTTGGCTGCTTTAATCGTTGTTTAATTAATTCAATAAATTCGTCATTATCATTGGCGAACTTAACAACAGCAGGAGTCATAAAATCTTTGCCAATATTTTCTGCTTCAGTCAATGGTTTGTGAATTTCTATTAATTTTTTACCATCTGGTTCATATGACATTTTTATTGGCTGTTCAACGATACGAACTTGCGTGCCAACCTTAACATTATTAAATAACCATTCAATATCATCATCATACATACGAATACAACCAGAGCTTGCTCGCATACCAATACCCATGCGTTTGTTTGTGCCATGAATTAGGTATTCACTACTCGCTAATCTCAGTGCATATTTACCAAAAGGATTATCAGGACCAGCAGGTATAACTTTAGCCATTTCTTTGCCGTGCTCTTTCTTATATCTGTCACGCATTTCTTGAGGTGGGGTCCATGTAGGATCTTTGCGTTTATCGCCAATGTAACTTATCACTCTTGGCGTCGAAAGCCCTTGTCTTCCAATACCAACAGGAAAAACATACACAAGTGATTCATTAGGAGGAAAATAATAAAGCCGTAATTCTGCCAAGTTAACAACAATACCTTTACGTTCTGCATAGGGCAAAAGCATTTGTTTAGGAATTTCAAGCACCGCTCCTTTTTCAGGAAGAAAAGGATCTACATTTGGATTGGCTGCAATCAGCGCTAAAAGCCCGACATTATGATATTCACTTAAGGCTTGAAAAAAATCGCCTTGCTCAACTTGATATTGAACTTTATCTCCGATTAATTTGGAATCAACACGGGGTAATTGATAGACACTGGCAATAGCATGCATTAAAAAAAGTGAATTCAAAAACAATGAAAAAATCAACGGTTTTAAAATGGCAAGCATATTAGGCCAACCAGTAAGCAGGCAAAGATAAGGCTAAGTTTTTACTGTGCGTTAATGCAATTAGTAAGTTTTCCACTTTGCTTTCTTGCCAATCTAAAATTTTCTTATTATTAGACTCATTGATTGATTCAATTTTTTCAAGCTGTTGCTTAACAATCCATAAACTTTGTAGTTCTCGTAAGCCAATTTGAATATCTTGTAACGGCATACGATAGTCACTACGTTGTTTAACATCAAAAAAGCAGCCAAACCAATTTCCAGTTAACAAGCTACGATGCAATAATTGGCGTTGAGCTAAATATTGTTCTGCATCAAGCGAAGTCAATTTCGACATAGCCTTAGTAAGTAGAGCTAAACTTTCAGAAAGTTTCTTTTTAGCAAAAGGAATTAATGGCTCTTGTTTTGAATTAACAAAATAAGATTGCTGATGAGTAAGTGTGATAAAACGGAGTAAAGATAACAGTAATAAGTTAAAACGTTCACTATGCAACAGCTCTGTAATCATTTCTTTGTCAGGAAAACGGCGTTTTTCTAATTTCAGTTGCTCAATTAATTGCTCACTATAATTTAGTTTTTTTCGATAATTACCAGTTTTAGTCATCAACTCTTTAAAGTAAATAGCACTGTCAACCCAAGCAAAAAGCTGAATAAAGTAACTTAACTCATTTCTTATTTCTAAATTTTTTTCCGTTAATTTATCATCAAACAACCAGAACCCTTGTCTTAATAATGCGAGTACATCAACAAACTCAGCTAACTTTACTAAGCTCTTATTATCAAGGTACTGTTCAACTGTCATTTGCATTTGTTGTAAGCAGTGGCTAACCCCATCAATAAAACATGTTTCAATGTTTACGGCATTACTATGTAAATCCAATTCAAGCTCTACACTCTCAACCTCTTGTTTATTAAAGAATAAACGATAACCTCTTGCCGCTTTGCTTTGAGTACCAGGCCTTAAAGATAATGAATGAAACAAACATTGTGCTAGCGCAAATAGCCCTTGCTTATCACCAGATACTAACTCTAGCTCTAGCTCACAAATATCAACACTACGACCGTTTGAAGAAATAGTTCCTTGATCAAAAGCCAGTTCAATAACACTATCTTCGATAGTGACTAGCCAAGTTTCACGTGTAAAGTCAGTATTAAACAGCGGTATTAATTGTGTTTGTAAATTCTGAGCTTCTCTTTTGTTCGGCCAAATATCTTGTGGAAATAAACTCAGTTCAGGAAAAGATGAAGTTATATCAACATTATATTCAGGACGTTGATGCAGCCCACCAACAACAATACCCGCTGTTTTTATTGTTTGTTCAATATGGCTACCGCAAACTCTGATTCTAAGCCCCATATCTAAGTGACGAAGAGCAAGTTCAGCGGTATCAAAATAGCAATTTGATAAATGCTTTACATGATGAGAATAAGATAATTCCCTTTCTTTTAATAAACGAAAAATTTTTGCTGAAACATCATCACTTAATGTTAAATACTTAAGCTCGACTTCTGTACTCATACTTACCTTAATCGTGTTTTACGACATAAATCTATTTTAAGAGTTTAACCTTACAAAAGCTGTTTGAATGAAGCAATATTTTTCGCTTGCTATCGTCGCGACAAACCCCTAATATTTTCCATTAGAATATAGATATTTTTTGGTAACTAAATGAAATTAATAAAATGTTTGCTCGCTAGCCTCCTCTTTATCTCAAGCTTTCTCACCTATGCTGAAGAAGAAACTACGCAAACTACAGAAGAAAACCTTACTGCTGCATACATTTCAGATGATTTGTTTATTTATATGCATGCGGGTCCAGGTAATAATTATCGGATACTAGGCAGCATCAATGCAGGTGATGAAGTAGCCATGACAGGAGAAATTGCCAACGGTTACACACAAATCATCGACAACAAAAATAGAGAAACGTGGGTTGAATCTAAGTACGTTAGTACAACCCCAGGACTTAGAGCTGCTATTGCTGAACTAAA
>Ga0233426_10001891_pt1 | contig 18265 bp, 14 predicted proteins | sample SI_118_April2016_6_FD_179875 | JGI IMG/M metagenome (GOLD analysis project Ga0233426, IMG submission 179875) | Seawater microbial communities from Saanich Inlet, British Columbia, Canada - SI_118_April2016_10_MG | ecosystem: Environmental > Aquatic > Marine > Inlet | place: Canada: British...
CATTGGACATCCTGCTGCCAGGGCAGGAGCGGCTTTCCGTGTTATCATAGCGGCTGGGAAATTCCAGGGAGTAATGGCTACTGTAACTCCTATCGGCTGCTTGATCACAATAATACGTTTATCTGTGGCATGGGCCGGAATGGTGTCACCATATAAGCGCTTACCTTCTTCACCAAACCATTCTATAAAACCTGCAGCATAAGCAATTTCTCCTCGTGACTCAGACAATGGTTTACCCTGTTCAGCAGTCATCAAACGGGCGAGATCTTCCTGATTTTCCATCATCAGTTCATACCAGCGACGCATTATCACAGCACGCTCTTTTGCGGTTTTGGAGCGCCACATCGGCCAAGCAGCATTTGCAGCCTCAATTGCACGTTTTGCTTCAACTGCTCCACAGTTAGGCACAGTACCTAAAACTTCACCGGTAGAAGGATTGGTGATATCGGTAGTTTCACCGCTGTCAGCATCAGACCATTTTCCGTTGATATAAACCTGTTGACGGAATAATTTGGCATCTTTAATTCCAATTGATTTTAATACTTTTTGTGTGCTGGCTGCCATGAGTTTCTCCTGTCTCTGTGTTATTAAAATATAGTCCTAAATTTATTAAAGAACAAAATTTCAACTTAATTTTGAATTTGTTATCCGCATTTGTCTTATATATGTAGATGAAACGCAAGGTAATTTATTCATTATGTTATCTTTTCAATGTTTACAATTAGAGCAGAACAACTTCATTTTAATTAGCTTTACTTTAAGCTTATAATAATATTTGACATTTCCTCAGCTCGAAATTATACTTAAAATAAGTTTTGTTACTAATAATAATTTGGACAATATCGTCTAATTTTCACCTAACCGTGAATCTAACAATTACTATAGTAAATAAAATGAACAAATTTATACAAATAATTTTGATATCCCTTTTTAGTCTCACCATGATCTCTTGTAGTCCAGATGATACTGAAACAGTTACCAAGCCTATTAGTAAACTTGGTGATGTGGTTAGTGATGTTGTAGATCCAGTTGGTGATGTTGTTGGTGATGTTGTTGGTGGTGTTGGTGATGTTGTCGAAGATACTGTCGAAGCTGCTACTGATGTTGTTGTTGATGATAGTAGTTGTAGTAGTATAATCGCTGCACCGTCATTAACTGCAAATGGATCAGCTGGCCAAGTCTCGCTCGACTGGAACGCAGTCGGTTGTGCAATCAGCTATACCGTATTCTGGGACAATTCTACTGGCATTAGTTCTTCCAGCACTTCTATAACCGGTCTTAGCGACGACAACTATACCCATAGCAATCTAGATAATGGATCGACATATTACTATAAGGTTGCCGCTATAGACGCTGCTAACACTTCTAGTGATCTTTCCAGTGAGGTCAGTGCGGCGACTCCTCTCCCTGCGCCGGACAATTTGTCAATCAGCGGAGCAAGCGGTACTAATACACTTACATGGAATTCTGTAAGTGGTGCGACTAGTTATACTTTGTATTGGGATAATGTTTCTGTAATTGATAGTAGTGATACAGCCATCTTATCCATCACCAATGAAAACTATACTCACAGTAGTCTCAGCGATGGTACCTATTATTACAAGGTTGCTGCAGTAAACTCCTCTGGAACTGGAACTCTATCATCTGTTGGAAGTGCAATTCTTTCAGCAAGCATACAAGGTTCAGAAACAAATGACGGTCATACTTACGCTATTACAACTTCTGCTATGAATTGGGAGAATGCCAAAATTGAGGCAGCATCACTGGGAGGATATTTAAGTACAGTCAACACTAAAGCCGAAAATGATTGGTTAACCGAAACATTTATTTCTTATGGTAATTTTTGGATAGGTGCCGAGGATAAGGATACGGAAGGAACATGGATCTGGGATAATGGCACTACCTCTGATGACGGAGGTGTTACAGATAATATATCCGCAGGAGCTAAATGGCCTGATGGCACACTTAAATGGGGCTCAGGAGAACCAAATAATAGTGATAGTGAAGAACATTGTTTAACAATTAGAAATTCAACCGGCGTATGGAATGATGTTATATGTGATTATAGTGGAAAATCTTCTGCTTATCATATTAATTATGGTGTCATCGAATTTGATTAAATTGCTTTGAGAATTGACGTACTAGAAAAATTTAAGACACATGAAGAGAATTCGTCTTCTAACAGCAGTTTGGGGACTGGTATTCTAATGCTTTTTTAGTTACATATCGGACAGTGACAGAAAATAACAACTTCAAACGCTAATACTATTGGCTGGGTCATTCACATCACCATCTGTGAGTGCCCCACTAATTCTTCGTAAGTCAACACAACGTCCAAGTAAAATCTCCATTTCTGTAGAGAATTAACACTTTATCTCAGGTGCGGGATGTTGATGTAATAAGCTACACCATTTGATATATCCTGAGATCGATAGAAATATAGTATTATTTTGCATAGTGGTTATTAGACTTTATTTAGTCAATTCAGGACCTGATATGCTTCTCATACCTCTTCAAGCACCAACCAATGACTGCACTGGGTTTAATAGAGCAATCAAAATTTTATGTTTTATTTAGCTGCCCAAAAATTTAGACAAACGAAATCATTCCAAGCAAGTAAATACACTCTTTGAGCAATTCCAGCCAGTAAAGTAAACCAGAGATATCTCATGAAAATAATTTGTATAGGTGGGGGTCCAGGTGGACTCTATTTTGCCATTTCGATGAAACTCCGTAATCCGGAACATGAGATTACCGTCGTAGAACAAAATAAACCGCATGACACATTCGGTTGGGGTATTGTTTTTTCTGATCAAACTCTAGAAAACCTCCAGCTCAATGATCCGGAAAGCGCGGAAACAATCCGCAAGAGTTTTGCCTATTGGGATGATATAGATGTTCACATTCATGGAAAGGTTGTTCGTTCCGGAGGACATGGATTTATCGGCATCGGCCGTCTGCGTTTAATTACTATTCTACAGGATCGCGCTGAGAAGTTAGGTATCAAACAGGTTTATGAAACTCAAGTAGAAACTTCTGATAATTATGAAAATTACGATCTTGTCGTTGCATCCGATGGTATTAACAGTAAAATCAGGACCCAGCACGAAGAACATTTTCAGCCGGATATAGATCTGCGACGAAACAAGTTCATCTGGCTTGGAACTCACAAACTTTTTGAGGCATTCACTTTCATTTTCATCAAGACTGAACACGGCTGGATTTGGGCCCATGCTTATCGCTTCGCGGAGGATTTAAGTACTTTCATTGTAGAATGCGAACCTGAAACATGGAATGCTCTTGGTTTTGAAGATATGAGCAAAGAAGAAGCGATTGGCTTTTTGGAATCCTTGTTTGCGAATTATCTTGATGCCAACCCCCTTATGGAAAACGCCAAACATCTGAGGGGTTCTTCAGTCTGGATGAATTTTCCAAGAGTCACTTGTAAACACTGGTATCATCAAAATATTGTACTTTTAGGTGACGCTGTACACACAGCTCATTTTTCTATTGGTTCAGGTACTAAACTGGCTTTTGAAGACGGCATCAGTCTGGCCGAAAGTATTCACCAGAACAGCAATTTAGCAGACGCTTTTAAGTGTTATCAAGATGAACGTGAAATTGAAGTCCTGCGTCTGCAGAATGCTGCGAGAAACAGTACAGCCTGGTTTGAAAATCTCCCCCGTTATACCAATTTTTCCACTACTCAGTTCACTTACAGTCTGCTCACCAGAAGTCAGCGTGTAAGTCATGAAAATCTGCGATTACGTGACAAAGCCTGGCTGGAAAGCATGGAATGTGAGTTTGCAGATAATACAAGCGGAGCTTCCGCTCAAACACCAACTTCACCTATGTTTACACCTTTTTCTTTAAGAGGGATGAAACTTGTCAACCGCATAGCTGTTTCACCGATGGCCATGTACAGTGCAGAAGACGGAACAGTTTCTGATTTTCATCTGGTGCATTACGGCTCAAGAGCATTAGGCGGGGCAGGTTTGATCTTTACTGAAATGACACATGTATCCAAGGATGCCCGTATCACACCGGCCTGTACAGGAATGTACAAAGAAGAACACCGGCAGGGATGGAAAAGAATAGTAAATTTTGTACATCAGCAAAGTCAGGCAAAAATAGCATTGCAGTTGGGACACGCGGGACCCAAGGGCTCCACTAAAATCATGTGGGAAGGAATGGATACTGCACTTGAGGAAGGCTGGCCGATTGTCGGACCATCCGCAGTTCCATATAAAGACCAAATTCCGCATGTTCTGACAATAGCGGAAATGAGGAAAATTCAAAAACAGTTTGTCAAGGCAGTTCAGTTGGCTGAAGAATGTGATTTTGATATGCTTGAATTCCACTGCGGGCATGGTTATCTCTTTTCTGCTTTCATCACACCTCTTTCAAATAAGCGTACAGACGAATATGGCGGAAGTCTGGATAACAGAATGCGATATCCGCTGGAAGTTTTTCAGGCAATTCGTTTAGTCTGGCCGGAGCAAAAACCAATTTCAGTTAGAATTTCTGCTCACGACTGGGTTGAAGGCGGAGTTGATGACGAAGAAGCGGTCTTAATCGCCAAAATGTTCTACGAGGCAGGTGCAGACATTATTAACGTTTCTTCCGGACAAACCAACATCAATGAAAAACCTGTTTTTGGACGTATGTTTCAAACACCTTTTTCGGATAGAATCCGCAATGAAGCTAAAGTGCCGACAATTGCGGTAGGTGCTATCTTTGAAACCGATCATGTAAATTCCATTATTGCTGCCGGTAGAGCTGATTTATGCTGTCTGGCACGTCCGCATTTAAGCAATCCTTATTGGACTTTACACGCGGCTGCACAGCAGAATCATCTCGAACAGGCCTGGCCGGTTCAGTATCTAGCCGGAAAAAGACAACTTGAGGTCAACACACAGCGTGCTTTACAAATGGGGACTTTGATTTAATGGACAAGCTGAAAGACAAACACGTAGTAATTACCGGCGGTGGCAGTGGAATTGGAGCTTCAATCGCTGAAGCACTAGCTAAATCCGGTGCAAAAACTACCATCATGGGGCGCAATTATCAACGTCTGCAGGAAAAAGCTGAACAATTAGCACAAGGATTTGCAGCAGAAGTTGATGTAACAGACGAAGAAAAAGTCAACATCGCTTTTCAAAAAGCAGTTCAGCAGCATGGAGTTATTGATATCCTGATCAATAATGCAGGAAATGCCATCTCAGTTCCGTTTGAAAAAATTAAAGCTGAACAATGGAATGAAATGATTTCTCTTAATCTGACCGGTGTTTTTCATTGTACACAAGCCTGCCTACCTGCGATGAAAAAACAAAAATGGGGAAGGGTCATAAATATTGCCAGTACAGCAGGTTTAAAAGCCTATGCTTATGTCTCTGCATATTGTGCGGCAAAACACGGCGTTATTGGACTGACACGCTCACTGGCTCTCGAAACAGCGAATGCCGGTATAACCGTCAATGCAATTTGCCCCGGTTACACTGAAACAGCTATTACTGAGAGTGCAATCGAAAATATTAGTCTCAAAACGGGTCGCACAAAGGCTGAAGCCCGAGAGGAACTACTGAATAACAATCCTCAAAAACGCTTTATTCAGCCTGAGGAAATCGCAAATACAGTTCTCTGGCTCTGTCAGCAAGAAGCAGCCTCGGTCACAGGACAGGCAATTTCGATTTCAGGAGGAGAGGTAATGTCATGAACAATATCAGCACCTCCACAGCTAGCAGGAGTCAGTTTGACAAAAAGCAGTTAATTCGTCTCTGGCTGGGTTTGTTGAAAAACACAGGAGAAATAGAACGTTATTTACGAACCCAACTGCATAAGAATTTTGCTTCTACTTTGCCTCAATTTGACCTGTTAGCAGTTCTGGATCATGCCGAAAAACCGCTTAGCAAAACTGAGCTTTCTCAACAAATGATGGTGAGCAACGGTAATGTAACCTGGCTGGTCAACCGCATGGTGAGTGAAGGTTTGATAACTCATGTGCCTTCGATTAAAGACCGCCGAGTAAAACTTGTTGAGTTAACCGAAAAAGGGACATCTAATTATAAAAAAATGGTGGTTGAGCATGAAAAATGGTTAATCAATATTTTTAAAGATTTAAAAACTGATGATTTGAACCTGCTGGTTAGTTCATTAAAGCAGCTTAGAAAAATTACCAGTCTTAATTCTAAGACAAAATTGTAAATCATAGCATTTAAATTATATGCAATTATTTTAGCTTATCTTTAATAGTGATGTTCACCTAAAAAGTCAAAATGACACCAATGTTTGTCATTCTCGCGCAAGCGGGAATTCATTATTTCAGATACTTACAAATTCCTGGATTCCCGCTTACGCGAGAATGACAACTAACTACGAATGCAACAATAATTATGACTTGGTAAAAATTCCTAAACTAATTATTTGTCATCTCAAACGAAGAGACAGATCTTAATATTTTCAGTTCTTAACATAAAAAAGATTTCTCGCTTTACTCGAAATGACAATGAAGTGCGGCATTTAGACTTTTTACTGGATCATCAATAATATAAAGCAGATAACATGAAAAATATGAAATTTTTACTTCCAGCAGGATGGGAACAACCAAAAGGTTACTCCCAAGCTGTAATGGCAGAGGGCAGGCAAATTTTTATTTCTGGTCAAATTGGTTGGGATGAAACTGGAACTTTTCAGACTGATGATTTTGCAGAACAGGCAGGACAGGCTCTACGTAATATCATGAGCATCCTCGCTGCTACAGATGCGGGTGCGGAACACATCACCAGAATGACCTGGTTTATAACTGATAAAAAGGAATATTTAGCTTCCTTGAAAGCATTAGGACAAAAATATAGAGAAGAAGTAGGGCGTCATTTTCCTGCAATGTCTGTTGTTGAGGTTAAGAGTTTAATGGAGGACAGAGCAAAGGTAGAAATAGAAGCAACAGCAGTCATTCCATAAAGTAATATTTTGGGTTTCCTCAACTGAAATGAGCTGATTTGACTACTGCTTAATGCAGCGGTTTCAACTCTGTTTTACTGCGATTAATAATAATATTTGTAGTAATATGATACACTCTGAATCATTATTGAATACAATAATACTGTAGTAATAAGAAACATTTTAAAGATGAATGACACGATTTGATTGCTTTTAAAAGCTGATACGAGTTGTAGGAATATAAGACACAAATAGTACATTTTTAATTATTTCAACATTTTAAAACACAGACAAACCACTAGATGAGCTAATTCGATGCCTGGAAATTCAAAAACAGTTTTAGAGCAAAAGCCTGAACATTTCCTCTGGTCTCTAAATCGTGGAGTCGCCACGATTACGCTAAACCGTCCGGAACGTAAAAACCCTTTAACTTTTGAATCTTACGCAGAAATGCGTGATTTATTTAGAGAGCTTGTTTACATAGAGGAAGTAAAAGCTGTGGTAATAACCGGTGCCGGCGGAAATTTTTGTTCAGGTGGTGATGTGCATGAAATCATAGGGCCGCTGACCAAGATGAGCATGAAGGAATTGTTAGCTTTTACACGAATGACAGGAGATTTAGTCAAGGCAATCAAGAATTGTCCACAACCTGTAATTTCTGCAATTGACGGAATTTGTGTGGGTGCAGGGGCAATCCTTGCGATGGCGAGCGACATCAGGCTTGGCACCCAATCTGCTAAAATATCATTTATTTTTTCTAAAGTCGGACTGGCCGGCTGTGACATGGGAGCTTGCGCCATTCTTCCACGTATCATTGGACAAGGACGTGCCGCTGAATTATTGTTTTCCGGCAGAAACATGAGCGGTGAGGAAGCAGAACGCTGGGGATTTTTTAATCAACTGCATGAGTCTGAGACTGTACTGAATGAAGCTCTTGAAATGGCGGAAAGGTTGGTAGAGGGTCCTAATTTCGCCCATGGAATAACCAAAACAATGCTCAATCAGGAATGGAGTATGAGCATAGAACAAGCCATTGAATCCGAAGCTCAGGCACAAGCGATTTGTATGCAGACTGAAGATTTTGTCAGGGCATACGAAGCTTTTGTTAAGAAAGAAAAACCTGTCTTTGAGGGAAACTGATGTCAGACCACAGCTTTTTAACATGGCCTTTTTTTGAAGATAAGCACAGAGCATTAGTGCTTGAACTGGAAAACTGGGCAGAAACTGAATTAACTGAATATTCTTCTGCTCCGGCAGATGTTGATCTTGCCTGTCGGGAATTGGTACTTAAGCTGGCTGAAGCCGGCTGGTTGGACTACTGTGTAACAAATAAATATGGAGGAATAAATTCAAGTCTGGACGTACGATCTCTGTGTCTGATTCGAGAAACATTAGCCCGTTTTTCCGGACTAGCCGATTTTGTCTTTGCCATGCAGGGACTCGGCAGTGGAACTATTTCACTTTTTGGTTCTACTGAGCTAAAGCAAAAATATCTGCCGGATGTACGTAGCGGAAAGAAAATCGCGGCTTTTGCGCTCACTGAACCAGAGGCCGGTTCTGATGCAGCGGCCTTAACAACAACTGCTGAACAAGATGACGCTTTATTTGTGCTGAATGGTGAAAAAACCCTTATTTCCAACGGAGGCATTGCCGATTATTATACTGTTTTTGCTAAAACCGGAGAAGCTCCCGGTACTCACGGAATCAGCGCTTTTGTGGTTGATGCGGACACTGCCGGACTTGAAATTAGCGAACGTATTGAAGTTATAGCACCTCATCCATTAGCTAGGATTAGTTTTAATAATTGCCGAATTCCAAATGATCAGCAAATAGGATTAGGCGGAGATGGTTTCAAAATGGCGATGGCTACGTTGGATATCTTTCGATCAACAGTCGGTGCTGCGGCATTGGGGTTTGCTAGACATGCAATGCATGAAGCGCTGAATAGAACAAAATCCCGACAAATGTTTGGTGCACCCATGAGCCGGCTTCAACTTATTCAAGCTAAACTTGGAGAAATGTCTCTGGATATTGATGCCAGTTCCCTGCTCATTTATCGAGCTGCCTGGGCTAAGGACAATGGTGCTGAGAGAATTACGAAGGAAGCGGCCATGGCAAAATTATTTGCGACAGAAGCTGCACAACGAGTAATTGACGAAGCTGTACAAATATTCGGAGGCTCGGGTGTGGTTTCCGGATTCGCTGTTGAACAGCTCTATCGTGAAATCCGCGCACTCAGAATCTATGAAGGTGCGTCTGAAGTGCAAAAACTTATCATTGCTTCCCAAACCTTAAAGGAAAATTAATAAACATTTTCATCATATTCTCAGCCTTTCTCATGCCTTCCGCAATTGCCTCCCAAAATGAAGAAGTAACACTCCATTGCCCCTCCTGCGCAGAAGAAAATTTTGGAATTGTTCCAATGACCGGAAGGGATGGTGAACGTTTTGTAAAAATTCATTGTCATAATTGTAAGGAACATTTGTTTTTTCAGGCTCCGGAAATTCAGCAAATATTGTCTCAGATCGGAGAAACTCAGGAAAATTGGGAAACCGAACAAATCAAAAGTCTACAGTTGGAATGGGAAGAATGGTTAAAATGGAAGCAGAGACACCTTAATAAGCCGAATTCCAGCAAACCTTTACTCACAAAATATGCTCAATGGCTGTTAGCAATTCTACTCATTGGCAGCGCCATGTTTTTTGTGCTGGATCGCTGGCATCTGCTTGATCCTCTTGTTGAAAATCAGGAATCGAGACAACAGCAAATAATGGAATACGCAGAAGCGTTGTTGGAAGTCCCTTGTTTTCCGTCGATCCTGAAAGTTAAAATCCGTACAGTACCAATTCGCTATACCAGAGAACGACCGGTGCATCAGAACTGGATCCAATACGGAGAAGCAGGCGTATACTGGGGGGAAGAGCAAATCAAAATTCACCGTTCAAATTTCTGGTTTTTTGGCTGGCCCAAAAAATCGCAATTAGTTAATACACTTGTACATGAACTCCGTCACCGCTCCAATCCAGAATTAGGTCACAATCCTAAATTTACAGAACTCGTTGAAAAAGATACACTGTGTGCACTTAAATACTTGAACTAAACTGCAATCAAGTAAGCTTTCTGGACTGTATTTGCAGACTTATAGGATAATTTTTGATAACACAAATCATGCTTTAATATTTTACATTCAAGTAAATTAATTTATATTTCAAAAATGAATCATTTCATATTTTTCCTGTAATTCGTCTACACTTCCCTCAAAGTCAGGATTGGGGACAATGCAGTCAGACGGACAAACTGCTATGCACTGGAGTTATTCATCTGTGCCGATACATTCAGTACAGCGTAGAGCGTCAATCACAAAGATTTAATCGCCTTCTTTGATTGCTTCGTTTGGACAAGGTTCTACGCACTCATTGCACACGGTACAGTCCTTAGTTATCATTAAAGCCATTTTTTGTTGACAGCTAAAGGAGTATGGGCTATCTTCTAAATGCTTTTAGCAGATTTTCCGGACTGTCCGGAAATAATGTATTAGCTAACTTAACATAAGGAGAAATGATGAAATTAGGTATACTGGGAACACTTTCCCTAGCTATAATGCTGATCAGTCAGGTTGCATTTGCGGAAACTGTAAAAATTGGATTTGTGACCACCCTCACAGGTGGAGCAGGTGCAATTGGAAATGATATGCGGGATGCAGTTGAACTTGCACTCGATCATCTTGGCAGAAAAATGGGAGGGTCAGATGTAAAAGTGTTTTATGAAGATGACACTTTTAAACCTGCAGTAGGAAAACAGAAAACTGAAAAATTGGTTAAGAAAGACAAGGTACATTTTGTCGGTGGTTACATTTGGAGTCATGTTTTAATGGCTTCCCGAAATTCAGTTGTCGGGAAAGGGCCATTTATGATTACTTCTAATGCAGGGCCAGGTCCTGTAGCTGGCAAGCTTTGTCATGAAGACTTTTTCTCTACGTCATGGCAGAATGATCAAACTACAATGGCAATGGGCGAAGTCTTAAACCAATTAGGTGTTAAGGATCTTTACATAATGGCACCTAACTATGCAGCAGGAAAAGGAATGGTTGCTGGAGTGACAAGAACATTCAAAGGAAATATCGTAGGAAAAGATATGACAAAATTTCCTGCACAGCTTGATTTTTCTGCTGAATTGGCCAAAATTCGTTCTGTAAACCCTGATGCTGTATTCGTATTCTATCCTGGTAAACACGGTCTTCAGATAATCAAACAGTTTTCACAAGCAGGATTACAAGATAAAATACCTTTTTATTCTGCCTTCACTGTGGATTCATTGAATCTACCTCGTTTAAAAGATTTGGCTGCTGGCGGATTGATGACTCAATTTTGGGCCCCAGATTTGCCGACTCCTGTCAACAAGATCTTTGTGCAGGATTACCGCAAGAAGTATGGGCGCTATCCCACCTTTTACGCGGCTCAGTCCTATGACACGATCATGCTCATTGACAGTGCAGTGCGGGCGGTCAATGGCAACCTCAGCGACAAGGACGGCATGCGGACAGCGATGCGTAGGGCGGCCTTCCCATCGGTGCGGGGACCATTTAAATACGGAAACAACCATTTCCCTATTCAGAATTTCTACTTGCGAAAAGTAGTGAAAGACGCTGACGGGAATTATACCACTAAAATTGTGAAAACTGTTTATACCAACCATCAGGACACTTACGCTAAAGATTGTAAAATGTCCTGGTAACAATTCTGCTTATGGAGGGGCTCCCGCGTCCCTCTATTTACTTTTCCTGCCATCATGATGAAAACCTGAAGATTTCAAATATATGCAAATTCAGTTTAATTTTACTTTCTGCTGAAAAAAGTCTTTTAATTCTCAGACTTTTCTGTAAAAATTTGCTCAAACATCAGATAATTAAGTTAAAGACTGATCTGTAGAACATCAACAATAATTTTCTCACACAGTGCAAAATATTTTCAAGTGAACTGGATCCTACTTTTGGAGCAAACCCTTAACGGGTTTCAATTCGGTATTTTATTATTTCTGCTGGCAGCCGGCTTAACGTTGATTTTTGGTATTATGGATCTGATCAACTTGGCTCACGGTTCACTGTACATGATGGGAGCCTACTTTGCTGCTACGTTCACCCAATGGACAGACTCATTCCTCCTTGGAGCCTTACTAGCTCTTCCCGCCTGCATGTTGTTTGGTGTAATCCTGGAGAGAATCGCCTTACGTACACTTTATACACGCAGTCACCTTGATCAAGTCCTGGCGACCTTTGGTCTAATTCTTTTTTTCAATGAATTTGTCAGACTTATCTGGGGGCCTATCGGTCTCGACATTCCACTTCCTGAGTTGCTCAGCGGTAGTGTTGAACTATTTTTCGGTATTCGTTATCCTGCATTTAGACTGGTTATTATTGCGGTAGGAATCATGGTGGCCTTTTTACTTTATCTGCTAGTTTCGAAGACAAAAATTGGGATGCTGATCCGTGCGGGAGCCAGTAATCGTCAAATGGTGAGTGCACTCGGAGTAAACATCAACCTGCTGTACACTTTAGTCTTTGGACTTGGAGCAGCACTCGCCGGTTTAGCAGGAATGATGGCCGCCCCGATAATGACCGTAGAAATTGGGATGGGTGAAGGGATATTGATTATTACTTTTGTGGTAATTGTAATTGGTGGAGTCGGGTCTATTCGTGGAGCATTTGTAGCAGCTCTGATAGTAGGTTTTATAGATACAGTCGGCCGTTCTTTTCTACCTGATATTTTAGGACTTTTTGTGTCCAACGATATTGCAGACACGGCTGCTCCCGCCATTTCATCAATGCTGATTTATATTTTGATGGCTCTCATTCTGGCAATTAAGCCTCAGGGACTTTTCCCGCCTAAGGGAGCGTAGATGAAATTCTCTCCCCGTATCTACATTATCACACTATTGATGCTTGCTTTAGGCGCTGTCCCATTAATCGCTGACAGTATCGATGAACCTTTCTACACTGTCTTGTTTTCACGCATGTTGATTCTTTCAATTGGAGCAGTAAGTCTAAATCTTATTTTAGGCTTTGGAGGAATGGTAAGTTTTGGACATGCTGTTTACCTCGGAATTGGTTCATACGTTGTCGGAATTGGTACTTTTCACGCGGTTGAAGACGGTGTGGAGTGGATGGGTAACGGTTTCGCTCACTTGAGCATTGCCGTAGCAGTTTCTGCCCTGGCAGGGCTGGTTATTGGAGCTATTTCTTTGCGGACGCACGGAGTTTATTTCATTATGATTACGCTGGCGTTTTCTCAGATGTTTTATTTTATTGCAGTCGGTAGTGAAAACTACGGCGGTGATGACGGATTAAGTCTTTATATGCGCAGTGATTTCTCAGGTTTACTCGACCTCTCAAATGACAACTCTCTCTATTATCTCAACTTTGCTTTTTTACTGGCAAGTTTGTACCTTTCCCACCGTTTAACAAATTCACGTTTCGGCATGACTTTACGCGGAACAAAGTCTAATGAACAAAGAATGAAATCTATTGGCTTTCCTGTTTTCCGCTACCGCCTGGTGGCTTTTGTGATCGCTGGAGCAATTTGCGGATTAGCCGGAGTTTTATCTTCCAATCAGACTGATTTCGTTAGTCCTGCCGTTATGCACTGGACGCGCTCTGGTGATTTGATCATTATGACAGTATTGGGAGGAATAGGAACACTTTTTGGCCCAGTGATTGGTGCAGTAGCTTTTCTTCTACTGGAAGAACTGCTATCAGGTATTACCGAATATTGGCAATTGTTTTTTGGCCCAATGCTGGTGCTGATAGTCATTTTCGCACGCGGAGGTATTGACGGAATGCTGGTGGCTTTGGACCGCTGGTGGCTTCAATTTTCCCTCAAAAAGAATACGAAGGTAGACTGAAATGTTGAAAGTAAATTCACTGATCAAATCATTTGGTGGTTTACTCGCCACAGACAATCTTTCTTTTGAGGTTGAGGTAGGAACTCTACACGCGGTTATCGGTCCAAATGGTGCAGGGAAAACAACTTTGATCAGGCAAATCACCGGAGAAACAAAACCAGATTCCGGAACCATAATCTTTGACGGAAAAGATATTTCGGACATTCCTGTTCATCTTCGTTCTGCACTCGGTTTAGCTCGTTCTTTTCAGATTACAAATATTTTTCCAGACATGAGCACATGGGACAATGTTGCCCTGGCAGTACAAGCACATGCCGGACATTCTTTTCATTTTTGGAAAGACGCCCGAAAGGATCCTGTTTTACGTGAGCCTGCTTTAGTTTTTTTAAAGCAAGTGGGTTTGGAAGAACGTGCCGGCATCGTGGCGGGACAACTTTCTCATGGAGAACACCGTCAACTTGAAATTGCAATGGCACTGGCAACACGTCCTAAAATGCTACTGCTGGATGAACCGATGGCCGGCATGGGTCCAGAGGAAGCAAAAGCCATGGTTGAAATACTTCAGGGACTGAAACGGAAATTGACCATCCTGTTGATTGAACATGATATGGATGTTGTTTTTACACTTGCAGACCAAATCACTGTTATGGTTTATGGACGAGGAATTGCTACAGATGCTCCGGAAGCCATCCGTAAACATCCGGAAGTCCAGGCCGCATATCTTGGTGAGGAGGAAGTAGGTGCTTGAACTTAAAAAAGTTAAAACTGCATACGGCCAGAGTCAGGTGCTGTTTGGTGTTGATCTGCAGGTAAATGATGGTGAGGTGGTGACATTACTGGGACGTAACGGCATGGGTAAAACAACCACCATTCATTCTATCATGGGCTTGGTAAAAGCACGTTCCGGTGAAATAATATTTGACGGAAATCATGTTCGTGAATGGCCTGCATACCGTGTTGCAAGGGCCGGAATGGGTTTGGTTCCGGAGGGTCGACAGATTTTTCCAAATCTGAGCGTAGTCGAAAACCTCGTAGCAACTGCCTCTAACCGTTTAAAAAACCAACATCCCTGGACTCTGGAACGTGTTTTTGAACTCTTTCCGCGTCTGCCAGACCGTACACAAAACATGGGTAATCAACTTTCTGGAGGAGAACAACAAATGCTCGCCATCGGCAGAGCCCTGATGACAAACCCTAAACTATTGATTTTGGACGAAGCTACCGAAGGTCTTGCTCCTTTAATAAGAATGGAAATTTGGGAATGTTTGAAAGGCTTAAAATCTTCGGGACAGTCTATTCTTGTAGTAGACAAAAACATTGAAGCTTTAACCCGCTTCGCTGACAGGCATTATATTATTGAAAAGGGACGTGTTGTCTGGACAGGTGACTCAAAACTTTTGAGCACAAACAAAGAAATCCAACATCGCTATTTGGGAGTTTAGTAAGTTCTAAAGCAGAACTTTAGGCTGGAATTTTTTCACCAGCCTGAAGCTTAATTCTGCAGCAGTTGCAAAACGTTTTGCGGTAACTGATTCGCTTGTGCCTGCATGGACTGGCTGGCTGACAGTAAAATCTGACTGCCTGTCAATTTTGACATCTCTGCTGCCATGTCCGTATCACGTATCGTTGACTCACCTTGGGTAATGTTTTCATCATTAATTCTCAATGAATTAAGATTACTTTCAACTACGTTTTTCTGGAAAGCCCCAATTTCAGCACGGTAAGTTGATATTTCGTCTATCGCTTTATTTATAAGTCTGCCTGAATCGTTTGCACCTTGTACGCTGGTAACATCAATATCAAATAGACTTCTATATTCACTCTCATTTTCCACTCCTTGACCCAGATTACTCGTGCGGATGTTCTTAAAAGAGAAACCGTCTTCCATCCCGGGTTCAGGTCCGAGGCTCACATTTTTTGTCTGTTGTGACAAGTGAACAAATCCTTCTATACGTGGATTATCTGGAGAGCCGACTATTTCGGCCTGTGACTCTTCGATAAACTCTGTACCGATCACATCTCCCTGTTCATTTTTTACCGGTACCTCCTTCAGTCCAATTGTACGATCAAACTGTATTGTGATACCCTTAGCCGGTGAGGCACCTTCGATTGCTGTTAAATACTGACCATTACCACTCGCAAATGTTCCACCTATTCTACCTGCCACATCCAAACCTGCTTCAGATAATTCTGCAATATTTGCATTTTTTGTCAATAACCCTGAAATGTTAGAAGTAACTGAAAAATTAGACTCTGAGCCAAAATTCTTGTGCCGAATGTAAAGTGCTTTTTCAGGAGTTTCAAATGCTTCTAAAGCCAAACCACTTTCTGCAATTCCTTCTTTAATGCTTTGCATAACTACTCCACGAATATCCACAGATGCCTGATCTGCAGGAAAGCGTGCGGGAAACTGCTTGTGGTTTGCTAAAATCTCCTCAATGTTTTCTTTCTCCTTACCCATTTTTGTGTCTATTTCAACATTCCGACCGCCTTCACTTAACAAGATGGTTACTCCTTCACCAATATTATTTACTGTCAAAGGAACACTACCTCTTTTATAAGCCTGGGTTGCAACCTGTACAATATCAACTTCATAACCTTCTGTTGGAGAATCTTTAGTCGATGTTTTAGCACTCACGAAACGCACATTATCACCTACTGCTGCTCCGGTTGCTCCTAAACTACCATCAAGTAGACTTTTACCGTTAAACGTCGCTGTGCCTCCAATTCGATCAAGAGTGGAAATCATATTATCCACTTCCTGTTGATCTGCAGCCAGCATGGCATCATCGTTTACCGCTTCGTTTGCAGCATGAACTGAGAGCTGTTTTAGTTTCAGCAATATACTACTGAACTCACTTAAAGCTCCTTCTGCCGTTTGAAACATGGCAACAGCACTTGCGTTATTACTGTGAGCCTGTCTCAATCCAGCTATTTGCCCTCTCATACGTTCAGAGGCAATTAATGTAGCTGGTCCGTCAGCACCACTATTTATTTTTGTTCCAGAACTTAATTTTTTTATTGAATTTTCTACTGATTTTAAATTATTTTCTGAGTGACGTAATGTGTTCAAAGAAGTTGCATTGCTTCGAATTCTCATTTTATTCTCCAATAATTAATCCTGTGTTAGGCTTCCGCAGGCAGTTGACTCTTTTTATTTAACCAGCGGGTAAAACCCTTGTCTTGCTTTTCGGCCACCTTAAAAAAAACTTTATAATAATTATGAAAATAATCTACTTTCTTCTTATTTTATGTGTGATTAAGGCATTAGTTCCACTGTGATTCTGTCTGCGAGCAACATTCCTTTTGCTGTCAAACATAAGTACTGACCTTTCCAGAAAGCTCTTCCTGCAGCACAAAGTTCGTTGACGAGATCAAGCTGCTGTTTTTTCCACTGCAGACAAAAACGTTTCTGCCATTGCTCTATATTTACTCCTTTAGGCTGTCGTAAAGCCAGCATCAAGGATTCAGCAGCCTGCTCATTCACCTGCAAATGCTCTTCAAAATCAACCGGCCAGCTATTATGCTCAAGATCTTTGAGGTACGTATTTAGTGAACACTTGTTGCCCCAGCGAGTTTGACTTAAATATGAGTGTGCCCCAACTCCGAAACCTAAATATTCATTTCCGGACCAGACCAGTAAGTTATTACGGCCCTCCTTAGTTTTTATGGAAAAATTCGAAACTTCATATTGAATTAAACCTGCTTTTTCCAGTCGTTCAGTTGCCCACAAATACATTTCTTCGAATTGCTGCTGATGTTCTGAGTCCCATTTACGGATCTGCTCATTTTGCCCAAATGGTGTTTTTTCATGAATTTCCAGTCCATATAATGAAATATGTGAAGGATAATAGGAAAGCGCTTCCTCAACATCTGTCCTGAACATCAAAATACTTTGTTCAGGAATACCAAACATAAGATCAAGGTTCCAATTATCAATTGCTGAATCAGCAATCGCCCTGAGCGCTTGCCGTAATTCTAAGCCGGAATGAAACCGTCCCAACTTCTTTAAAGTTGATGTCTGAAAACTTTGACCTCCCAAACTAAGCCGGTTTACGCCTATTTCCGCAAGACCACTGAGATAATCCGGATTCACATCCTCAGGATTCATTTCAAAGGAAATTTCTAGTTGATCAGAGCAAGGGAAACAATTCCTGACTTGACTCAGTAACAACTCAATTTCCGGAATTTTGAGACTGGATGGTGTACCTCCACCAAAATATATAGACTCAAGCAATTTCGGCCCTGAAAGTTTTAGTTCTCGATTAATCTGCTTTTTTTCCTCCAACCATGCAGCACGTCGAGTTATTTCATCAAACATTCCAAGAATATATTTTTCATGCAATTCCACTCTGTCTCGTCTAACAGCAAAAGAACAAAAAGGACAAATATGCCTGCAAAAAGGAATATGAAGATAGACGGCAGGCAC
>Ga0233426_10001894_pt1 | contig 18251 bp, 17 predicted proteins | sample SI_118_April2016_6_FD_179875 | JGI IMG/M metagenome (GOLD analysis project Ga0233426, IMG submission 179875) | Seawater microbial communities from Saanich Inlet, British Columbia, Canada - SI_118_April2016_10_MG | ecosystem: Environmental > Aquatic > Marine > Inlet | place: Canada: British...
GCCAAAATATGGTATTAAACGAGATATTGCGACCGATCAAATACTTACGTCTAATATATTGACCCCACATCCTTATTCTATTGCACAAACTGAACGACTAGATATGACCTCATATGAAACGTATAGTATAGACCCAATAGGATGTAAAGACGCTGATGATGCGTTTTCTGTATATACCGACAACAACAAACTATATTTCGCAATCCATATTGCTGACCCAACTGAATACATAGATTTAACTTCTAATTTATGGAAAGATATAGTGTCGAGAACAACAACCAAATATCCATCTAATCGTGCCCCAATTCATATGATGCCCGAACAAGTGTTGGAATTATCCAGTCTACAAGGGACAGAACAGGGTAATACCAAAAACGCAATAACCGTATTATCTGAAATTAATTCAACCACATACGAACCCATTAACGAAATCAAATTATTATTTACCACCATTTTTGTAAAAAAGGACAACGCATTTAGTTATAATAGTGCATCAGTCGTTTGCGACGAAATGAGTGCGTTTAATATAGGATTAAAAATAAGTGAAACGTTAAAAGCAAGACGTTCCTTAAAAACAAAAGGTATTAAATTAAATGAAGTTTCCACAGCATATCCAATATACGAAGATAACTATGTATATTTGTACGAAGATACAAAACAAGAACGACTAATGAAGCAGATGATTGCCGAATTTGCCATTTTCGCCAACTCATTTGTAGGCGAGTATTTGAAAATAAATCTTAACACGGGTATTTTTAGAACGTGTAATGCGAGTGAATGGTTACAAACTGTGTATAATGAAATATCCGGTGAACAACTGTTACAAGAAATCATAACTAATGGTATTCGGGCTGATTATATGGCTAACATTGAATCACATGACTTAGTGGGAATGCCTGAATATTGTCATTTTACATCACCTATTCGACGTTTATCTGATTGTGTATGTCATTATTTACTGAAATACATTTATTTCAAACATAAAAGTTATAATATGCCATTTTCCGAGCAAGAATTAGACCAATTAGCCACAAGATGTATGAAAACTACACGTTTCGAGAAGAAAAACCAATACTTAGATATCAAATTTCGTTTATTACAAGTAATGGCAAATATGATTTTTGATAATAAAAAAATAGACATAGAATATTACATTACTGGATATAGTGGTCTATTTTTGAATATCATTATTTCTGGTATTAATCGCTTTCATGTCCACATGTCATATACATTACGTGTTCGGGATTATGTTAAAGATATCAACCCTAAAACAAAACATTATATTAGCGTTACTCATGTCAATTGCTTTACTAATTATGATGAAAATACAATTCCTGAATTGGATACACAAATTTTACATATTTGAAAAAAAAAGGTCATCACATTACGCTAAATTTGTTGTATATTACCTACATTCTCTAGCGACGTTATCTGTTTTATGTAAATATTTCTACTTACATAAAATTTGCTCATGTAGTGCAACTTCTTGTCCATATGTCATGATATTTAGGAATATCTTATACTCGTATTAATTTTTTTATAATTATGTCTTATTATTGTATATGCCCAAGGTAGATATTGACTATTCCAATACGTTATTCTATAAAATTTACTGTCTTGATCCATCAGTTAATGACATGTATATTGGTCACACTACTAACTTTGTTCAACGTAAACACGCACACAAACAGGGATGCAAAAATGCTAAATCTTCTAATTATACTTGTAAGTTATATAACTTTATACGAGCCAATAAGGGTTGGGATAATTGGAATATGGAAATTATCGCTTTCCATAACTGTGAAGATCATTACTCAGCCAGGAAAATAGAACAAAAATATTTTGAACAATATAATGCCACCTTAAATAGTCTTGCTCCTCTACCACCACCTAAACCTAAACCTATTGTATACGTGAAAAAAGAAAAGGTAAAATTAGCAAATCATAAAAATACAAATGGTAAATATAATTGCGAAACATGTGACTATAATACAAGTAAGAATAGTGATTATGTTAAACATTTAACTACAAAAAAACATACGATACGAACAAGCGATTTATTTTCGTCGCAAAAATCTCAACAAAAACAGTATGGGTGTATGTGTGGTAAAATATTTAAACACGCATCATCTTTATGGAATCACAAGCAAAAATGCACCTACAATAATGAAAGTAATGAACATGCAAATACTAGTGAACAAATATCTACAACACAAGCATATGAAAAAGAGGAGATGTCTGTGATGAAAGAATTGATAACTGCCTTGATGAAACAAAACGAAACTATACAAAAACAATTATCGGCAATTATCATAATCAACAATACAAAAAACAATATCTGAATCATAAATTGACGATTATTTACTAATTTACCTACATAATGTAGAGAGTTTATGGATTTTATGTAAATTGACCTACTTACATAAAATGTGCTCATGTAGTGCAAGTTCTGATTTTCTAATTCTATTTTCCATTTTGAAAAACACAACACAACAAATCCTTGTGTTGCATTTTTGAAATCTCAAAATAGAATTGGAAAAATAGTTAAAAAACACGTTTAGAGCATAATGCTCTCATTTCCTTTTTTGGAATATTCGATTTATTACCATACTTTTTTTTTGGAAGGAATATCCAATTTAATTCGGTTATATTTAGGAGTTTTTTTGTTGATTTATATTATAGTAATGGCAACAAAATCAACCGAAATAGCAACAAATCAATGGGATTTAGCAACAAATCCGATGGGTTTGGCAACAAAAATTGTAGAAAATAAACACCACATATCATATAGTTGTAATATTTGTGACTATAATACATTATACAAACGTGATTATAATAAACATTTATTGACAGCAAAACATACAAAAAATGAAATGGTCCAAAAGTCCCTAAAAAGTCCTATACAAATTGATACACCACAATATATTTGCAATCATTGTGAAAAAAAATATTCTGATAGAACAGGTCTATGGAGACACAAAAAAAAATGCACCTACAGTAATGAAAATACCGTAGTTGCAGTAAGTAACAACCACATATCTACATCTATTGTAGATAAAAAAGAGGATATGTCTGACATGAAAGAGTTAATAATCGCCTTGATGACACAAAATCAAGAGATGCACAAAGAGATGTTAAACATACTACCTCAAATAGGGAATACAACGAATAACAATACGATGTCAAATAGTAATAACAAAACCAATAACTTCAACGTGAATATGTTTTTGAATGAGCACTGTCAAAATGCAATGAACATATCGGATTTTATTGAATCATTACCGATAACTTATCAGGATTTAGATAATACTAGAAAGCATGGATTATCGGAAAGCATATCAAATATGCTGATCAAGGGTCTAGATGACATGTCAATTTACGAGCGCCCAATACATTGTACAGATCCAAGCCGAAAAACAGTATATGTGCGCGATAACGATGAATGGGTAAAAGACGAGAATAATGAAATAATACAAAAGAGTTCGGTGCGATTAGCGATAAAACAGCGAAATAATGTAAAAGTGTGGAAGGATGAATACATGGTGGGAAAAGTATCAGACACAACACAGATAAATTATCATGATATGGTAATAAATTGTCTAAAGTTCATCGAGCATGATGAGAAGATAAGGAATAAAATAGTGAAGAAGGTATGTCAAGCGACTCATTTGACGGTGGATGTGAAGCAGAAACTGATGGCTCTTCACTAAGTAAAAAATCATAAGATATGTATATTTTATGATTTTCATAATTTTTGAACAATTAGGATTAAATATCTAAACTAACTGTATTTTTCTCACTCTTTTGACGACGTTTGGTTTTAGTGGGTAATTTTTCATTCTGCATTTCTTTCAAGTCACTAATACTAATAGTGCTTCCAGATTCGTCGTTATTTTTTTGAATATTAATTTCGGTGTGATTAGTCTTTAAGCCGGATAATATGCTAGAAATATCGCTAGGTCCCTTCATTTCAGGTCGCTTAGATTTTTGTGGTGCGACTGGAGTTTCAACCCCGCGACTCATATTTAAATCGGGTCGGTTAGAAATAGGGATAGCCTGTGGGCGTGTTGGTGGAGGAGCGGCATTAACACCTTGAGTGGCGACTGGTGGTGGAGGCATTCTACCGTCACTAGGAATGACATAAGGGTCATTTTTATTCATAAAGTTTTGTGCTGAAACATTAGATGGTGTTTGTTGCTGTGATTGCTGTTGTGGTTGTCGCTGTTGTTGATTACCCATATTTGGCATAACATTATTCATAAATCCACTAAGTCCCGGATTAGAATTACCCATAGAATTAGCAGCGGCTTGTGTAAATTGTTGCATCAACTCCGGATTTTGTCGCATAATATCATCCATGCCAGGCATAGACGATTTAAACATACTATTGGTCATATGAACCATCATAGCACTACCACCCAATTGAAAAAGTAGTTTTAATTCAGGAGCCATAGAAGCCTTTGATTGGTATTTTTCATGTAATTCAGCGAATACATCATCATAATCTTCGATATTTTCATTGATTTGTTCAGACCATCCATCTAATTTAATATCAAAAGGATCAAAACGGTTATTTAAAAACTCAACACCGGTAATCATAGCCATCAACATTTTGCCTTGAAATTTAACACTATTACTCTTTTCGCGTTCCTCAACATGACTTTCATACTCTCCTTTCATCTCTAGTAAAGATGATTCCATGGAATATTTTTTCGTTAAATGAACCCCCTTTTTCTCAATAGCCTCTAACTTTTGTAGATACTTGAATTTTTCTCGCAATGTTTCTTCTTTGGAAAGTTGTGGTTCTTTAGATTGTTTAACGTCGGGATTAATAGGAACATTATTAAACTTTCCGTAACCGTCCCATGTTTTATTATTTTCATCTCCAGCACTGGCTGTAGACTGTCCAATATTTAATGATTCAGTAGGCATAGCGATATCATCATCATCATCGTCATTATCCATAGTGTTTAACTTAATGGGATTAGAAAAGATGTCACTACGTGCCTCGTTAAAATTTTTAGATGGTCCAGATAAATCATTCAATTCATCTTCAAGTTCATTTAGATCGTTAATGTCAATATCAGAGGAAGCACTCTTTTTACTATCAGATTTCATTTTATCATTCATCAACAATTCAATACCTGCTCCTAAAGAAGCAGAAGTGCGTTGATTTTGCGAACTAGAATCATTTAATGAGAAAGAATCGGTTTTATTTAATGTAAATGGTTTATCATTACCTAATTCACTAATATCAATAATTTCCGGATTATTCATTATGTTAAATATAGAACAAATAATTTTAAATCAATCGCATTAAATATATAATAAACCATTGAATGTAAAAACGGAGTAGATGTTCAATAGATATAATCAACAAGTTTTGCTTCGGTTAAATACCACATACCTTGTAAAAAGCAATCTGCTAAATCATCCTTCTTCTTATTTTTATATAAATAATTTTCATAAGGGTGAAATTGTATATTATCACTGAGGATTTGTTGCGTAATTTCAATACCGAATTTTTTTCTTTCGTTATAGGTGGTAGATGATTTATGCATGAAATATTTAAGTTTATTGGCTGCAGATATAAATTTAATATTGTGTGTTTTGCGTATGATAAAGTATTGTGCAAGCATACCTTGTAGAGTTTTCATACGATTTGCTAAAGGACTAATCTGATTTTCAATTAAAACAACATCGATTGTATTGTCTTGTAAATATTCGTCTAAAATTTCGGTTAAATGAATACCGATTTGTATTAAATCAAAGTCGGCTGCCTTTTTAGCCTTATTTGCGATTTCTAAATATTTATTTGCGATTTCCGTTTCTAACAGTTCAAGTAATATAATTTTACTATTTTTCTTTTCAAACGGAATATCATATTCAATAAATCGTTTTTTTAATTCATCGACCTTGACATTTTTAATATTTTTGGCTTCTAGTGGAGATGGTAATATATTATAAGAAGTATCAGATGTATGTTTTTTACAGAAAAAGGAATCGTGTTTACAATATAATGCTTTTTTGTTACAGGCAATGTTCGTACACATGAAATTGTCTTCTTTACACAAATTCAATACATCCCATTTTGCAATCTCATATTTTTGTTTGTCTCCCTTATGAATGGAAAATAAACATAGGGCCAAATTTTTAATACCTACGTCGATACTTAAAATATTGATAGTATTATTCATCATAACATAGATGAATAAGTAATTTAATTTTTATGTTCAAATGTGCTTAAAACATAAAAATTTATTTTTCTATAATTTTCTTAATTAGGATTAGGAAATTTTTGTTGTAAGTATTGTTCTTGTGTAAGAATCGGAGCGACCATTCTGCACTGTAATTCGTTACGAGATAAGTAAAGATTTTTTAAGTCACTGTCGTTGTATCCATATGGTTGTGATTTTTCAAGACAATTACTGTATAAAAATGGTGTATTGGCAGAAGAAGTAGAGTTATCTGCAGCGGAATTGATAGGACAGTAACCACATTGGTCACATGCTTCAAGTTGGTTAGATTTAATGATTTCATCAGCATTTTGTGTTAAATATTGTCTGTAATTCGCGTTAGTTTTGATGTTGTTTTCATTTCTAATTTCTGCATTAATAGCAGCACCAGGTTGCCACTTTGCAAAATTGCGTCCATCTGACATGATGGGTGGATAATTAAAATGAATATTATTTGAGCCAGAATAACATGTACCCCAAGACATTATATATATAATATAATAAGATTATATAAATTTTCAACATTGTTTTCTATCTATTTTATTCGTTTTTTTCAACACCATTTTCAAATATCTGTAGAAGTTCTTTTTTTGTGGGTTTTGAACCTTTTGGAATCAAATTTTTTTCTTCTGCTAAATTTCTAAGGGTAGCGACAGACTCATTTTTATAATTAATGGGCAGTGAAGCATTTGTATTTTCATTCGAGGGTGCAGTATAATCTTCCTGAACATTGTCTACACCATCAACCGAATTATTATCGCTTGTATCACTATCGGAATCGGAATCGGAATCGGAATCGATATCTGAAGTATTTAATGATTGTATAACGTCGTCGGTTGGTAATTCTACAACTTCCTCTAAATTATTCATTTGAACGACTTTAATATCGTCATTAGTTGAATTAGTATTTCTAAAGATGTTATCCATATCTGAAATATCGTGAATAGAATTGTCTGTAATATCTCTAACATCAGTTAAGTTGAGATTAATAGATTTACTCGTAACATCATCGTCATTGTCGCTATCATCGCTATTATGGTTATCGTCGTTATCGTCGTTATCATCGTTATCATCGCTATCATCGCTATCATCGCTATCATCGCTATCGTCATCAGATATATCAATTAAATTGTCATCGGTTAATGGAATATTATTATCACTGGATGAATTTACAGTTGGTCCATTTATACCATTCATCATATATTGATTTGGTGGAGGTGGAGGCATATTGGATATAAATGATTGTAATACACGCGAGTGCTCCATTTGCGCACTTTCTAGACGAACTAGAGAACGTTTAAAATAGAAAAATAATAATCCACTCAATATAAGTGTAATAGAAATACATAGTAGAGTTGCTGGGGAAAATAAAGATTCAAGCATTATTACATTTTTGTAATATATTTTTAATAGGGTATGAACGAATATGAGGAAGGTAAATTATGAATCTTTATTGGAATTCAAGATAGTTGTAGTTTTTTCTAAAATAGAAGTAGGATATTCTAAATCATACAAAACCTTTAATCCACCTTTAACATTGGAAATTCCGTCTTTTAATAAATAGGTATACGAAAAATCATAGTTATTAGTACATTTTACTTCCATATGAGAGTTATGAATATCATTATCTAACAATTTACAAAGTTCTGTTAAATGTGTTGTTAATATAAAGTCAATATTGCCTAGTTCGATCATATATTGAATAAGTCCATAAGCACTAGCAACTGCTTCGGCCGGGTTTGTTCCCGAATACAATTCATCAAAAATACAAAAATGACGATGTTTTGGTTTAATGGAGGAAATGATTTCTTTACACCGTCTTGCTTCTGCTTGAAATAAACTGTCTCTACCAGAAGTGTCAGGTATATTAATATAACAATGGATATAATCATATGGATTCATAGAACCCTTACTATAGTAGCCGAATCCATGTTGTTGTGTAAATATAATATTGAAAAGGGCCGATTTTAATATTGTGGTTTTTCCTGCAGCATTTGGACCCGTGATAATGATATTTTTATCTACATGAATGGTATTTTTAACAGGTATAGTATCATGTGTCGAATGTTCTAGGCATGGAAAGTAACAATTATCAAATTTGGTTGTTTTTTTAGAAAAGATACACGGTTGTATAACTTTATTGTGTACTAATTCGCTTAAACTGCACATATGTTCGCTATATGCGTTTAGACCATGTGAATAATTAATAATATCGTCGATATCATTGTTTATATGTAATTCGTAGTACCATTTTAATATGTATCCAGTCTGATATATATTGTTATATAACGTTTTGACTGATGAGATATGTTCAATTCTCTCTAGGTCTGATAAAATATTTATGATAGCATCTCTTTTGTTTTTAACATCATTATAGAAACCAATATAACTTTTGTGTTTAGAAATAACTTGCTCGAGAGATTTTATGTTGTTAAGTGTTTCTTTTAAATAGTCGCGTATTATCATAATTTCACCATGTATCGTACTGAAATTCCTGTAAAAACGATAACACGTGAGAGTATTTTGATATATTTGGAATATATAGAATAAAATGGATATAATACCATATACGCGTTTTTCCCAGGTTGCTTCACGCATAATAGTAAAAATATTACCTAATGCGTGTTTGGAAAGCAGATTGGATAATACTTTTATATAGGAATCGATTGTTAAGTCGACGCCGTTTATTTTGAGCATAAAAAAAGGCACTATCATTAATATTATCGGAAGTAAGAGTGAAAGCACGGGTGAAAAAAGATTATAAATACTAAGTATTTGTAAAAATAACGGTGATTTATTTAAGAAAGAAAACCGCTCAATATCAACATAGAAATATTTTTCTATAAATGTGGTATCCTCTTTCATGGTTTTCCATAAATGATATGTTTTATCAAAACAGTCGGTCTGTTTGTTACGCATATCAGTGGTTGGAATAGGCCATTTTTTAAGAATTTTTTGCGTATCCTTTAAATATTGCTTATCAGATGTATAATATTGTGCCTGTTTGTATAAATAGTCATTTGCAATAATGGATTGTGGTTTATATATATCGTATAATAACCCCTTTGCTGTTGTTTTTTTGCTAGATGTATCATTTTCGCTAATATCGTTGTTATTGCGATTTTGTGATAATTCTAAATCATCTATAATATGGTTATCTAGGTTACGTTTTTTCGATACATATTCGATAGGTAATCTAAATAATGTGTTTTTGTTGTTATTTGTCATCACTATATCATCGTGAAAAAAGAAAAGACAATAAAATACGAATTTATTGTCTTTTTTACTGATATTTTTGAAAATATGAAAGTCTAAAAATCTAAAAATTAGTAGGCAACTCATTAATTTGTGTATCATAATATTGCTCTATGTCACGGATTTTTTTAACGTCATGTTCTGTTATAAAATTGATTCCGACTCCTTTTCTACCCCAACGCCCAGATCGTCCAATTCTATGGATATAAGTATGAATATCCTTTGGTATATCAAAGTTAATAACCGTGCTAACTTGTTGAACGTCAATACCTCGTGCAGTAACGTTTGATGATATAAGGACACGCGTTTTGCCCAATACAAATTCTTCATATGCCTTAGTACGTTCGTCTTTCTCCATACCACTATGTATACAAGACACAGCGAAATCATCTTTTAACATTGCTTCGGTTAATTCTGCTACACGCTTGACACTATTACAATAAATAATACATTGTGACACAGAAACTCTGTTAAATATATCTTTGATAGTTTCAAATTTATGCATATCACTTTCTAAAGCAATATAATATTGCGAAATTCCTTCTAAAGTAACCAATTCAGTTTTGACCAAGATTTTAACTGGATCTTGCATAAACTTGTCGGTTAAATATTGTAATTCAGACGGTAAAGTAGCACTATACAAACAAACTTGGACATCTTTGCTTAAAAATTGGAAAATATTATATACTTGTTCTTTAAATCCTGTTGATAACATTTCATCTGCTTCATCCATAACTAGAATTTTAATAGTAGATGTGTTAATACGTCTACGCTTTATCATATCGTGAATACGACCAGTGCAACCAATAACAATATGTGGTTTTTGGTCATATTTACGATTTTCAAACTCGAATGAGGTACCCCCAATCATGAGTTTAATATTAATCCCATTCATGAATTCAGAAAGCGTGCAAAATACCTTTTTAATTTGTATGGCTAATTCACGTGTAGGTGCTAATACTAATGCTTGTGTAGTATTTTCTTTAACGTTTATTTTTTGCAATGTTGAAATAGCAAATGCTCCTGTTTTTCCAGTTCCAGACTGTGCTTGTGCAATAATATCTCTATTGTTTAATACTGGCAAAATTGCTTTGCTTTGTATAGGGCTGGGTTTTTCAAATCCAATAGCATAAATTCCTCGCAATAAATCATTATTGATGTCTGGAATATCAGTCCATTCACATATTACTGTATTTTCACTTTCCTTTTCCTTTTCCTTTTCCTTTTCCTTTTCCTTTTCCTTTTCCTTTTCCTTTTCCTTTTCCTTTTCTGATTCTAATTCATCATCTGTTTTTAAGTTATCCGACGAAGTTAGTGTTTTATCATTGTTTTGTATAACTGTATCATTTTTTGGTTTTATATTATCATTTTGTTTAATATGAAAATCCATAAATATAATAAAAATGTATATTTATACTCTTTTGTAGTTTACATATTTTGATATTTATGTTTACAGAAAATAAAATTGACCTAATAAATGTAAACAGAATGGATATAAATATATTATAATATTCATTATTATATAAGAAACAATGACCGAAATACTAAAGTATAATATTTCTTTTATTGAATCTCTTGCATGGAATAATACTTTTGATAATTATATTCCACAAGAAATACTTGATAAAATATCCAAATTGTCAGAAACGGTAGGGTCACCATCTTATATAAAAACACCAACTTTTAACAAATCATATGGTAAAAACGATCATAACAAACGAGATAATGGATCAAAATATAAAAATAATGGTAATATCAATAATGAAACTATATTTTTAAAGGGAAATATTCCTTTTAAAAAAACGGTTTTTGTCAAAAAAGACGGATTAGATAAAGAGATAGATACTATACGCGCTCTTTTAAACAAGATATCAGAGAAGAACTATGATACTATCAAAGAAAGTATACATGAGAAAATGACTTCAATAGTTGATTTTATACGCAATGAAAAAGAAGAGTCGTCGACAGAGACAACCAAAGAAGAGTCGTCGACAGACACAGACACAACCAAAGAAGAGTCGTCGACAGACACAGACACAACCAAAGAAGAGTCGTCGACAGACACAGACACAACCAAAGAAGAGTCGTCAACAGACACGGAGAAGGAGATAAAACGTTTGGGAAATACTATATTTAATATTGCTACTACGAACAAGTTTAATTCACGCGTATATGCAAAATTGTGTAAATATCTAATAGGTGAATTTAAATTTATGAATGAAATATTTCTAAATAGTTTGCACGAATACATGAATTTGTTTGATACGATTGAATATGTATCACCTAATATTGACTATGATAAATTCTGTGAATTAAATATTGTGAATGAAAAGAGAAAGGCAATGAGTATGTTTTTAACAAATTTAATGATAGAAGATGTAGTATCTATTGACAAAATAAGTGAAATTATTATACAACTTCATGAAAAAATAATAACATATCTAGATATTGAAGATAAATCAAATAATATCGAAGAATTGACGGAAAATAATTACATATTTATAACATGCGGGTATTGGCAATTAAAAAAACACGATAAATGGGAGACAATATTAAATAATATAACATATTTATCTAAGATGAAAAAAAATATGCATCCAAGTATTTCTCATAAAGCAATTTTTAAAAATATGGATATTATTGATTTTACGAAAAAAAATACATAAACATGTTATGTTCGTGTAATTGTATTCAGATTGTTCATCATATCTAATTTTTCTATTGTTTTTTCTCGGTTACTTTTTTCTAATCCATTGAACAAATAATCAGTATCCGGTTTAATTTCGTTTTTCTTGATTTCTTTATAAATCAAATCTATCCTTTTTACTATATTATCAACTAGTGATTTATCATCTATAATCTCAACCTGCGTATTGTATGTTTCTGTTACAAGTGATATGGCAAAATACAATAAATATTTCCTCTTCTTTTTAATACCTGGTGTATATCGTAGGCAATATAATGTTAACAAACTGTTCAATATTTTTGTCGTTATTTTATTATTTGTTAGGGAATTTGTATACAATAATGCATCCCAAATAATCCAAATAGGTTCGCATTGGTATTTATCTTCGACTGGAATGTTACTTCTTCTTTCGCATATACACGTTTGTTTTTTCTTTTTACATATATTTTCAAATTCCATAATCCATTCTAACCAATAACATGCTTCTAATGAATTTCTAGAATCGCTAGATATATGATAAGTAAATTCATTTATAGAAATAAATAATTCATTAGGGTCGTCTTTTTTAAATATTTTTTGTGCATACTCAACAGTAGACGCCTTTAATCTGGTACCCATATATGCCATGTCAAATTCTTCCTTACGTTTTATTTTAATACTTTCGATTGAATGTCTTTTATGCGACGTACATACAATGCATATTATTTCAGCAAATAATTTCCTAATTTTATCACTATTACGCAAAGCGATTTCGTCACCAATATATCCACTAGTCAATATTTCTTTAAAAGCCTTGAAACGTAATTCAAGATATATAGGCAATTTTGGGTTTCCTAAATGTATGTTCTTACCAACATAATTTAAAATAATATCCCATAAGTCAATAAAACACCCACAGCATATATACTCTGCGCTCCAATAACATGCTTCTTCTATTTTCCCGTTATATAATGATTCAATTAATTGTTTTTTGACGTCTGTTTTTTTATATTTAGAAAAAGTAATCCCTCTGAATTCATTTTCGGTTCGTTTATCATTTATTTCACAATCATTCATATATGTTTTCAGATAAAAAAAATAACACAATTATACATATACAATATGACTTTGTCCAAGACATATCAATCGATAGAACGATTTATAAAAAAAACATCAATGTGGTATAATGTGTTAATAATATTGGCACTATTATGTATTGTAATAAAAGCCTACACATGTTATTTCGCACATAACAATATTGAAGGTTTTATTAATCAAGAAGAGAAGTTTACTGTGAAACGAGGTGTAAAATCATATGACGACTTTTACGCAAATATATATGACCAATTATTCTATAAAAAAGTTACAAATGACTATGAAATCGGAAATATAATTTCTATTACGAAACCAAGCGACGTAAGTAAGATGCTCCAATTAGGTAGTAAAACCGGACATGTCGTAAATGAATTTCACAAGGATGATTATACTATTACAGGATTAGAAGAGTCATCCGCAATGATAAATTTAGCAAAAAATAATTATCCAGGTGCAGCTTTTATCCAAGGTACACCAATGACCTCAAATATTTTTACACCTGAATCATTTACACATATAATGTGTTTAAATCTAACCTTTTATAATTATAAGGATAAAAGACAACTGCTAGAAAATGTATATAATTGGTTGTTGCCAGGTGGATATTTTATTGTGCAATTAGTGAATAAAGATATGTTCGACCCAGTTGTTCCCGCAGCCAAACCATTTTACATGATTAATCCTCAATCCTTCGCCGATGAACGCATTACCGAGTCGGTTGTAAAATTCAATGATTTTGATTATCGTTCCAATTTTGAAATATTCCCAAATGATTTTGCCGAATTTAAAGAAATATTTAAAGATACAAAAACAGGTAAGGTGAGACAAAATGAACATAAATTATGGATGCCGACTATTAAAAAAATAACAAACATGGCAAAGGAGTTGGGTTTTATTCTTCACAGTCAAGTGGATTTACTTATGTGTCAAGATGAATACCAATATTTATATGTATTCCAAAAGCCGGAATAAATTACACCCGACTGAAAAGAAAAGAGATATTCATATTACATATTTGAAAATTGTAATATGAATTTTAGTTGTATTTTGTCATTTGGGAAATTCATGATATCTTACTTTTTCATGAACATTTGGATGCATTCCCAAATTTTCGCGGACTCTTGTACATTATATACACCACGACGCTGTGCAATATTTACGAAACTAACAAGCATGTTGAGAGCATCGTTTTCATTTGCGATGGGTTCATTCAAATCCAATGATTGTTGCTGTGCTTGTTGTTGCTGCGCAGGTTGTTGTTGATCGGCTTGTGTAAAGACTGTGTTTGTATCCATATGGTATAACATGGATACAACTGTTTATATCATTTACAATGTGAATATTTATCTGACATATTTACCTACACGTGCAAATGAATCGACAATAAAAATAATAAATATTCCTAAAAATGAATATAATATTAATTCTTCACTGACGTTATTGGTTCTTTCGCCTTGTTGTTCTTCTAAAAGATAAATAATTTGATTTAATTTGTTTAATAATTCATCCTTATTTGCTCCATTTGGTCTAACATCATCTGAACTTTGATTGTGATATGGAATATATTGTTGATAATATTGTTTTGCATATTCGCTTGGTAATTGTGTAAAATTCTCCTGTTGCGCTACCTTGCTATTATCACTATAATCAGGTGTGGATGGAACGCCTAGATCGTCATTACTTTGTACATGAGGGTGTGATAATGGTTCAAAATTAGATAAATCATTACCAGCATCACTCGTGTCATCATCGTTAGCGTACTGTTCTGAATCGTGTATACGTTTCATCATAGCATCCAATTTAGGATTGTTCATATTTTTCATAGGTTCACGCTTCTTCATTGTTTTATTTCGTTCTCGTTTACGCTGTATACAATTTGAATTATTTGCTAGATCTTCATTATTTATATTATTAGCCACTTCATTAAATGGAGCTGCATAGGATGATAAAATAGACATTCTTCTTATAAAAAATAGAGATTATAATTTAATCATCTTACTTAATTTAATTATATTTTCATTTTATATAGATGTTCAATTCATTTACTATGAATAGCGTTTTAGGAAAACTAACATTACTTGTATTGGTTGTGTTAGCAGCACATTATCATTTATTGGCCGCCATTTTAATTGTATTCCTATTTATTGCATTTAGTGAAAATGTAATTGAGGGTATGGAAAATAAAGACGAAGATGATGAAAACGATGAAAAAACGAATTCTGAAGATTCTGAAGATTCTGAAGATTCTGCTAAAGTAAGTGCTCACTCTTTAAATGGAGATTTTAGAAAGAAAAATTGCCTAAATGGTAAATTAATGAAGGATGGCAAAGACGTATCTCTCGACGATATTGCAACAACATTCCCTGATATAAAATTCGCAAATAATGCATGCAACCCATGCGATGAAGACTGTGAATTCGAGATTGTCTCTGCCGAAGAGAGAATTACTGTAGAAGAGAACTTAACTCCTAAAGATTCTAATTTAGAGATTGTTGATCACAAAAAGGCAATTCAAAAGATGGATGAATAATCACAATGGCCTTTTCAATGGTGTGGTGGTCTAAAACAATTACTGATAATGTTTTTTTAGCATGGTATTGTATATGATAAAAAATATTATCAATGTAAAAAACATTGTCTTTACAGTAATATCCATAGTAGTAGTAGGTATCTTATTGTCTCATGTGCGTTCATGTAATAGAGAACCGGTCGTAGAAGATGATAACTTACCATATGAAAGTGAAAATAATGAAACTATAGAAGGATTTACTACCGGCATTCGTCAATCGATTCGTCCTCATATACGAAGTTACAATGATCACAAAAATAATATTCTTAGTGTAGTGAATTACCATAAAAATAGAGTCTTTCGTTATATCGGAATGTAATGCAAGTTATACACACACAAACTCAAAATGGCAAATATTTTTTCTAGATATAGTATAAGTAATGTTATCAACTATAAATGAATATATACAATCGTTAAACAGTAGTAAGTATTTTGCTGGGTTAATGATTTTAACACTTAATATTGGGTCAAGATATATTCAGATTAACATTAGCGATTCTATGGAAGAATATATTAAATACAATATTGCACGTGAATTAATCATATTTTCAATTGCATGGATGGGTACACGCGATATATATATTGCTATAACATTGACCGCTGCATTTGTTATTTTAGCCGATTTTCTATTGAACGGTAAAAGTAGTTTCTGTATCTTATCGGAGAAATATACTAAACTTAAGGTAGATACAAATAATGATGGTATTATATCTGACCTTGAAATAAACAAGGCTATTGAAGTATTAGAAAATGCGAAAAAACAAAAAACAAATCAACGCAATATGAGTTTATTAAACTATTATCATGACTTGAAAATGTAATATGTAATATGTAATATGTAAATCAAATAGAAAACAGAAAAGGAAAATATTAGAGTAACCTAAAATTTAATATTTTCATAATATAGTAGACAATGTCAATAAGAAAAAATATATTACAAGTACATTTCAATGCGCAAACCGTTGATGGTGAAATATTAAAGGATATTATGTTCACGCCATCTATGATAACACATTCTATGTACATTGACGACAATAAATTATATATCACAGATAGTTTCTTATTCGAATCAAAATATTTTACTGGGTTGACGAATCATCAAAAAAAGGATATATTCACATCATCTGCCTATTTCACAAATTTTTTCACAAGAATATTAGAACAATATAAAATAAATTTATTAACAAATCAACAGTCGGTTAGTGGAAAAACGATGGAACATAATATACAGTTTGTATTGAACTTATTATTTCCGAAAAATGCATCTATGGTATTGGGTGAAAGAAAATACAAAATAAACAATTTTGTATGGAAAGGCAAATATCTAGTGACTAGCAGACAACGTGAAAATTTGACAATACCTTTAGTGAAAATCGATATTGATTTATATTTACATGAAGGGACCCATTTATCTTTTATTGATTCTACACGATTACACTGTAGTCAAAAATACAATAAAATTATGAATAATTATAATTATTTACGCAGTGGTAAAGATATACCAATAAAAAAGACCGCCCCTATAAACAAGATACCCGTAGTGTCACCTACACCATTACCGACAACAACGACAAGAAATCAAAATGTAAGTCAAGTATCTACAACTCAATCACCAATGACGCCGTCATCTAAAACTCAAATTCCTATAGCCACACCTATTTCAAATATGCCATCCAATGTATCTACAAGAAAGACTGGTGGTAGAAAAAAAACAAGAGGTCTAAAAAAAACCAAGAAATCATCGAGAGGATAAGAGTAATATATTACACATTTGAATATTTATGTTTTCATAAACAATATAAACCTAAATTTTTTATTAAGAATATGAGTTTATTAGATTGTCTATTATCAATCATTGGTGTAAAAAAAATGGATGCTGATAAAAATAATGCAGAAGAGCCAGCAGAAGAGCAAGTAGAAGAGCCAGTAGAAGAGCAAGTAGAAGAGCCAGTAGAAGAGCAAGCAGAGGAGCAAGTAGAAGAGCAAGTAGAAGAGCATGTAGAAGAGCAAGTAGAAGAGCCAGCAGAACAGCATGTAGAAGAGCAAGCAGAGGAGGAAACAACAAAGCAAGCAGAGGAGGAAACAACAAAGCAAGTAGAGGAGGAAACAACAAAGCAAGCAGAGGAGGAAACAACAAAGCAAGTAGAACAGCAATCAGAGGAGGAAACAACAAAGCAAGTAGAACAGCAATCAGAGGAGGAAACAACAAAGCAAGCAGAAGAGCAATTAGAGGAGCAATCAGAAGAGGAAACAACAAAGCAAGTAGAGGAGGAAACAACAAAGCAAGCAGAGGAGGAAACAACAAAGCAAGTAGAGGAGGAAACAACAAAGCAAGTAGAACAGCAATCAGAGGAGGAAACAACAAAGCAAGCAGAGGAGGAAACAACAAAGCAAGCAGAAGAGCAATTAGAGGAGCAATCAGAAGAGGAAA
>Ga0233426_10001895_pt1 | contig 18250 bp, 17 predicted proteins | sample SI_118_April2016_6_FD_179875 | JGI IMG/M metagenome (GOLD analysis project Ga0233426, IMG submission 179875) | Seawater microbial communities from Saanich Inlet, British Columbia, Canada - SI_118_April2016_10_MG | ecosystem: Environmental > Aquatic > Marine > Inlet | place: Canada: British...
GGTTCGAAAATAAAAAAATAATTTGTCAAAAAAAATTTTTATTAAAACAATGGGTTGCCAAATGAATGAGTACGATAGCAATCGTATCTTAGATGTTGCAAAATTAATTAATTATCTGCCTACAAAAAATATTCAGGAAGCTGATTGCTATGTCCTTAACAGTTGCCATATTAGAGAAAAAGCCACAGAAAAAGTTTATCATGATATTGGAAGAGTTAAAAAAGAATTTAGAAACAAACAAAAGCCAATTACTATAATTGCTGGCTGCGTAGCACAGGCAGAAGGTGAAATATTATTACAAAAAGAAAAGTATATTGATGCAGTTGTTGGCCCTCAATCTTATCATGAAATAAATAAAATTATTCTAAATATTGAAAAAAAAAACAAAAAGAATAATTTTACAGAATTTAATGTAATTAAAAAATTTGACCAACTTAATTTAGTGAAAAATTCACATAGCAAAATTTCATCTTTTTTAACAATTCAAGAGGGTTGTGATAAATTTTGTAAATTTTGTGTCGTGCCATATACAAGAGGCCCAGAACATTCTCGATCATTGTCTGAAATTTTATCTGAAGCAAAACAGCTTGTTGATAATGGAGCAAAAGAAATTATTTTATTAGGTCAAAATGTTAACGCTTATAATTTTAAAAATAAAAGACTTTCTAATTTAATATTTGAGCTTAATAAAATTAAAAATTTAAAGAGAATTAGATATACCACCTCTCATCCGAAAGATGTTACAACGGACTTAATCGATGCACATAAAAATTGTGAAAAATTAATGCCCTTATTACATTTGCCAGTCCAAAGTGGTTCCACAAAAATACTCAAAAATATGAATAGAGGTCACACCATCGATGAATACCTCACAATTATTGAAAAGCTTAAAAAAAACAAAAAAACAATAAAATTTTCTAGCGATTTTATAATAGCTTATCCAGATGAAACAGAAGAAGATTTTGTTAAAACGTTGATATTGATGAAAAAGATAAAATTCATAAATTCTTATTCATTTATCTTTAGCCCAAGACCTGGAACCCCATCAGCAAGGATGAAAGAAATTGATAATAAAATTGCAAAAAAAAGACTGCAGATATTTCAGGCATTGGCAGATAATATAAAAAAAAATTATAGAAAAAAGTTAATTAATACAACAGCAAAAGTTTTGTTTGAAAACAAAATTAAAAATGCAAACAAATACTTCGGCAGAGATGAGTATTTTAACTCTGTAATTGTGGAAAGTGAATTAAACTTATCTGGACAAATAAAAGAAATAAAAATTAAAGACCATAATCACAATACTTTATTTGGTGAAATAGAATCGAGTATTAATAAAGAAAAGGAATTTGCGGCTTAAATTTATGTCAGAAATAAGTAAATTAGATCAAAGCTTGATAATAAAAAAAATTGATAAAGAAACTGTCAATGTTCAAATAACTGATAATGAGATGTTAGTTTCAATTGTAGGACAATTTAATCAAAATTTAAAACAATTAGAAAAATTAACCAATACTGAGATTTTCTTTAGAGGGAATTCAATAACGTGCAAAGGAAAAGAGCCAAATTTAAAAGATTTTTCTGAGGCAATTAAGTTTTTAATTAATAAATATTTTTTAACAAATATAATTGAAAAAGGGGATATAATACATTCAGCAAAAAATAATATGAAAAATGAAGAATCTAACGTTAAATCATTTCAACATTTAATTAAAACGCCACGTAAATCAGTAATTGCTAGATCTGAAAAACAGTCTGATTATATTAAAGCTCTTAAGGAAAATGATATTGTCATGGCTCTTGGACCAGCAGGAACAGGAAAAAGTTTTTTAGCAGTTTCTGTGGCAGTTACTTTATTAATGGAAAAAAAAGTAGATAGAGTTATTTTATCAAGACCCGCTGTTGAAGCAGGAGAAAAATTGGGTTTTTTGCCTGGGGACATGAAAGAAAAAGTCGATCCATATCTAAGACCACTTTACGATGCCTTATATGAATTATTTGGAGCAGACAAAATTGATAAGAAAATTGAGACTGGTGAAATTGAAATAGCCCCACTTGCATTTATGAGAGGCAGAACATTGAAAAATTCTTTTGCAATATTGGATGAAGCACAAAATGCTACTGAGACTCAGATTAAAATGTTTTTAACTAGAATTGGTGAAAATTCAAAACTAGTTGTTAACGGTGATCCTTCTCAAATAGATTTGATCAATAATTCACAATCTGGACTAATAAAATCTAGAAATATATTGAAAGATTTAAAGGAGATTAAAATAATCAACTTTGATCATACCGATGTTGTAAGACACCCACTAGTTTCTAAAATTATTAGAGCCTACGAGAAAAAAAACGTTGATGATAAAAATTAATGTAATTTTAAATAACATTAATTGGAAAAAATATTTAAAAAATCCAAACACTTATATTGATAAAAAGGTTTCATTAATTAATAAAAAAAATCTTTTGTATAAAAAAAAATTTTTAATATGCTCATTACTTTTAACTAATTCAAGAGAAATTAAGAAATTAAATAAAAAATTTAGAAAAAAGAATAAATCAACAGATGTTTTGTCATTTCCTTTTCATGGAAAAGAAGAATTAAAAAACACAATAAATAGAAATAGAGAAATTTACTTGGGAGATATTGTTATAAATTTAAACGAAATAAAAAACAAAAATAACAAAATTAGATTTAATGAAAATTTAGATAAACTTTGGGTGCACGGGTTAGTTCATTTATTTGGTCATGAGCACAAAAAGAATAAAGATTTTTATGCTATGCAGAATATAGAAAAAAAATATCTTAGATATATAAAATAAATGTGGAAAAAAATTTTAGAAAATCGATTTATAATATTATATGTATTACCACTATCTCTCGGGATTTTTTCAGTATTTAGTTTTCAGCCGTTCAATTTATCTTTTATTAATATACTTATACTGCCAATTCTTTTTTTATCTATAGTCTATGTAAGAAAAAGCTCCATGAGCATTTATAGAAAAAAACCATATAAAAAAAATTTATTCTTACTTGGTTTTACATTTGGTTTTGGATTTTATCTTAGTGGAGTTTATTGGATTTCTTATTCTTTGACATTCGACGATAGTTTTAAATTTTTAATTCCATTTGCTGTAATTTTAATACCATTATTTTTAGGTCTTTTTACTGGCATTACAACATTACTTGTTGGGCAGTATTTAAGTTATAATGTTTCATCTATTTTGTTATTTTCCAGCTCTATAGCTTTAACTGATTACGTGAGGGGAAAAGTTTTGTCAGGTTTCCCTTGGAACGTCTGGGGTTATAGCTTGTCATGGATGACCGAAATACTTCAAATTTTAAATTTAGTAGGTTTATTTGCATTTAATCTTTTAGCAATAACAATCTTTACATTACCTGCAATATTTTTTTTTAGAGGTAATATTTATAAAAAGATTATAATTATAGGCTCTACACTTATATTTATTTTTTTTATTTATATTTATGGAACGTTTACGATTAATAAAAATAAAGACATGTTAATTAATTTCGATAATAAAAACAAAATTTATACAAAAATTATTTCTCCTAATTTTGAACTTAAATACAATCTATCAATAAATGAGGCTAAAGATAAATTAAAAAAATTAGTCCGATATAGTGATCCAGATCCAAAAAAAAAGACACTTTTCATATGGCCGGAGGGTGTTTTTACAGGTTATGATTTTGTCGAAATCTCTCAATTTAAAGATATCTTAAAAAATAATTTTACCAAAAATCATTTAATTTTGTTTGGTATTAATACTTTAAATAAAAAAACAGGTGAGCATTATAATAGTTTAGTTGTTGTAGACAGTAACTTTGAAATATTGAGCCAATATAATAAAAAGAAACTCGTTCCTTTTGGAGAATTTTTACCTTTTGAAAATATTTTAAATAAATTAGGATTAAAAAAAATTACGGAAGGACATGGTTCTTTTTTAAAGGGGAAGAATCAAGAAAACATAAAAATCAAAAATTTAAATATTTTACCATTGATATGTTACGAAATTATTTTTCCAGAACTAGCTCAAAAAGCAGATCAAAAAACCAATTTAATTGTTAATATTTCAGAAGACGGGTGGTTTGGTAATTCAATTGGCCCTCATCAGCATTTTGCTAAAGCAATATTCAGGGCTGTTGAAAATAATTCTTTTTTAGTTAGATCAGCAAACAAAGGAATTTCGGCGATAATAAGCAATAAAGGTGAAATTTTTAAACAATTAGACACTAATGAAACTGGTAGTATTGAGATTAATGTTCCTTTATTTCAGAATGAGCATAAAAATAAAAATGATTTGATATTTTTCATTCTTTTATTTACATATCTTACAATCTTTTTAATATTTAAAAATAAAAAATAAAAAATAAAAATGTATAATAATTATTTATTTACAAGTGAGTCTGTTTCTGAAGGTCATCCAGACAAAGTTTGTGATAGAATTTCTGACATGGTTGTAGACACTTACCTTATGCGTGATCCATTTTCTCGAGTAGCTTGTGAAACTTTAACAACTACAAATAAAGTTGTTTTGGCTGGAGAAATTAGAGGTCCTAAAATAGATCAAGAAGAAATTATAAACAAGGTAAGGAATTGTATAAAAGATATTGGTTATGACCAAGAGGGCTTTAGTTGGAAATCGGCAAACATTGAAACATTTTTACACGAGCAATCTAGTGATATTGCAATGGGAGTTGATTCAAAAGATAATAAAGATGAAGGTGCAGGAGACCAAGGAATAATGTTTGGTTATGCATGTAAAGAGACTGAAGTTTTAATGCCCGCTCCAATTCATTTTTCACATAAAATTTTGCGATTAATGGCAGAAGATAGGAAAAAAGGAATACTAAAAGGCATCGAACCAGATTCTAAAAGTCAAGTTACAATGTTATATGAAAATAATAAACCAGTTAAAGTGACTTCAGTAGTAATATCAACTCAACATTCAAAAGATTTGAATCAGGAAAAGGTTAAAGAACTAATTCTTCCATATATAAAAAAATCTATGCCAGAAAAATATATCAAAGATTTAGACTCTAAAGAGATTTATATTAATCCAACTGGTCAATTTATAATAGGTGGACCTGATGGAGACACAGGTTTAACTGGTAGAAAAATAATTGTTGATACCTATGGAGGGGCAGCACCTCATGGCGGTGGTGCTTTTTCAGGAAAAGATCCCACCAAAGTTGATAGATCAGCAGCTTATGCAGCAAGATATTTAGCTAAAAATATTGTTTCAGCAGGTATATCGGAAAAATGTTTAATCCAATTAGCCTACGCAATTGGTGTTTCAAAACCACTATCAATTTTTATCAAACTTGCTGAAGGAGATGAAAACAAAGTGGAAGATGTTAAAAAAATTATTAATCGAAATTTTAACTTATCTCCAAGAGGAATAAGGGAAATGTTGAAACTAAATAATCCAATATATGAGATTACTTCTGCTTACGGACATTTTGGCCGAAATCCATCAAATAAAGGTGAATTTACTTGGGAAAAAACTGACAAAGCTGAATTATTTAAATTGTAATCTTGAAAAAACCTTAATTTTAATTAGAATAGGATAATTACTAATAATTATTCAAATGGGCTTTTGCCCATTTTTTTTTAGGAGCATTGAAAATGTTAAATAGAGGATTAGATAAATTAGAACTTTTGAGAATCGTAGAAGCAGTTGCTAACGAGAAATCAATAGATAAAGAATTAGTTATAGGTTCTATGGAAAGCGCTATTCAAAAAGCAGCTTTGACTAAATTTGGAAATGACAACAATATTGAAGTAGTTATTGATAGAGAAAATGGTGATATAAAAATTCAAAAAGTTTTAGATGTAGTTGAAAAAGTTGAAGACTCAGCTAGAGAAATTAATTTAAATGATGCAAAAAAAATAAATTCAAATAGTGAGGAACTAAAAATTGGAGATAAAATATTTGAAGAGTTGCCTCAAATAGACTTTGGTAGAATAGCTGCTCAAAGCGCAAAACAAGTAATCAGTACTAGAGTTCGTGAAGCAGAAAAAAATAGACAATATGAGGATTTTATAGATAAGCAAGGTCAAATTCTTAGCGGGATTATTAAACGACTAGAATATGGAAACGTTATTGTAGATTTAGGCAAAGCTGAAGGAGTTATTAAAAAAGATGAACTGATTCCTAGAGAAATTTTAAAAACTGGTGATAGAGTAAAAGCATACTGTTATGAAGTTAAAAAAGAACTTAAAGGACATCAAATATTTTTATCTAGAGCACACCCACAGTTTCTCGCACGTTTGTTTTTTCAAGAAGTACCAGAAATATATGAGGGAACTATAGAAATAAAATCTGTAGCAAGAGATCCAGGTAGTAGGGCTAAAATTTGTGTTCATTCACAAGACTCTTCTATAGATCCAGTGGGAGCTTGCGTAGGTATGAGGGGAAGCAGAGTACAAACAATAGTAAATGAACTTCATGGAGAAAAAATTGATATTATAAAGTGGACCGAAGATTTGCCTACTTTAATCTCAGAGTCCCTTTCACCAGCTGAAATACAAAGAGTTTTAATTGATCAAGATAATAAAAGAATTGATATTATACTTACAGAAGAAAACTTAAGTAAAGCTATTGGTCGTAGAGGGCAAAATGTGCGATTAGCTTCAAAATTAACAAATTTTGAAATTGATATATTAACTGATAAAGAAGACTCAGAAAGAAGACAAACCGAATTTAAAGATAGAACCGATACATTAGTTAAAAATCTAGAGGTTGACGAGACTTTAGGACAACTTTTAGTATCAGAGGGATTCCCAAGTATTGAAGATATTTCACAGTCAACACCTGAAGATATATCAAAAATAGATGCTATTGATGAAGAAACAGCGAAAGAATTGATTGATAGATCCAAAGAAACTTTAGTTAAAGAAAAGGAAGCTGTTTCTGAAAAACTCAAAGAGCTTGGTGTAGAAGAGTCTTTGATTAATTTAAAAGGTATAACTCAAGGAATGCTCGTAATTTTAGGTCAAAAAAATATTAAAAAAATTAATGATTTTGCTGACTTGTCTTCAGATGAATTAATAGGAGGATTTGACGAAATCAAAGGAAAAAAAATTAGAATTGACGGCTATTTAGAGGAATTTTCTCTATCTAGAAAGGAAGCTGACGAGTTAATTATGGCAGCTAGAGAGATTGCGTTTAAGTAATGTTATGGAAAAAGAAAATAAAAAAAAGACACTTACAATTTCTTCAGATTTAAAAAAGAAAATTGATACAACTTCAATAAGCACCGATGGAAAAAAATCTTTCTCAGTAAAAAAAAAGGAACCATTTAGAGGAAATAAACCAATAAATAAAGCCAATCAAAATAAAAATCCTGATGCTAAAAAGAAGAGTTTCCCAAGAAAATTTGTAGAACAACAAGCCACCAAAGCATTTATAAAGAAAGATGACAAGCCAACAGGTAAAAGTAAGTTAAAATTAAAGGGCCCAATAGATAAAAGAGACTTTAAATTAACAGTTTCAAGAGCTCTAAATGTAGAAGAAATAGAGATTAAACAGAGAAGTTTAGCATCAGTTAAGAGAGCACGACTAAAAGATAGAAAAAGTGATGTAAGTGGAGAAGAAAAAAAAGAATTCAAAAAAGTTTTACGCGAGGTGAAGATTCCAGAGCAAATTACTATTCAAGAACTATCGAATAGAATGGCAGAGAAATCTAACGATATTATTAAATTTTTATTTAATATGAAGGTTATAGCAACCATAAACCACAACATTGATAAAGATACAGCTGAGTATATTGTAAAAGAATTTGGGCATACACCCGTATTAGAGGAAGAGCCAGCTTTAAATACAGGTAAAGTAAAGGAAAAATTAGAGGGTGAAATAAAGCTTAGACCGCCAGTAGTTACGATCATGGGACATGTAGATCATGGTAAAACTTCATTATTAGATGCTTTGAGAGATACCAATGTAGTATCTGGAGAACATGGTGGAATCACCCAGCATATTGGAGCATATCAAGTTACAACAGAAAAAAATAAAGTAATTACTTTTATAGATACACCTGGCCATGCTGCTTTTACTGAAATGCGAGCACGTGGGTCAAAAATTACCGATATTGTAGTCCTAGTAGTAGCTGCAGATGATGGAATTAAGCCACAAACAGTTGAAGCTATTAAACACGCTAAAGCAGCCAAAGTACCAATAATAGTTGCAATAAATAAATGTGATTTACCCGAAAAAAATATTAACAAAATTAAAAATGAGATGATGCAGTATGAATTAATAGCAGAAGATTTAAGTGGAGACACGTTATTTGTGGAGGTATCAGCATTAAAAAAACTAAACCTTGATAAACTTAAAGAAAGCATTTTATTACAATCAGATATACTTGATTTAAAAGCTTCTTTTTCTGCACAAGCAAAAGGAGTTGTTATAGAATCTCAAATAGACAAAGGAAAAGGACCTATATCTACAGTTTTAATTAGCAATGGAAAATTAAAGAAGGGTGATTTTTTTATATGTGGAGATACCTGGGGAAAAATTAGAGCAATGATTAATTACGAAGGAAAAAATGTAGATGAAGCCTTACCATCTATGCCAGTTGAAATATTAGGAATGAATGATTCTGCATTTGCTGGGGCAGAGTTTTTAGTTACTAAAAATGAAGATGAAGCTAAAGAAATGGCAGAGTTTAAGAAAAATAATTCAGCTAAAAATCAAGTGCTAGTCAAAGATAAAACTACACTTTTTGATGAAGCTAAAAATAAAGATGAATTAAATATTATTATAAAGTCAGATGTTCAAGGATCAAGCGAAGCATTAAAAATGGCAATAAATAAAATAGAACATGATGAAGTAGAAGCTAAAATAATTTTAGCTGATATTGGGATGATAAATGAAACAGATGTTTCATTAGCAAAAGCATCAAGCGCTATATTAATTGGTTTTAATATAAAGCCGAATAGAGAAGCAAAAAAATTAGCAGAGGAACAAAAAGTTGATATTAAATATTTTAATATTATTTACGAAGCTCTTGAATATGTAGAAAAATCATTATCAGGGTTATTAGAACCTGATGTGAAAGAAACGGTATTAGGTTCAGCGGAAATTCAAAAAATATTTAAGGTATCAAATGCTGGAAAAATTGCAGGATCAAAAGTCATGAATGGAGAAATAAAAAGTAAATCTAAAGCAAGAATTATAAGAGACGGAGTGGTTGTCTATACTGGAGAGATACTGAGTATTTATAGAGAAAAAAATCAAGTGAAAGAAGTTGGCACCGGACTTGAGTGCGGTATAAGTCTCAAGGATTTTATAGATTTTAAAGAAAGAGACGTAATAGAGTCATATCTTGCCGAAGAGATTCAAAGGTCCATATAATGGGAAAAGACAAATCACAAAGAACCTACAGTCAAAGACAATTAAGGGTGGGAGAAATGGTCAAACAAAATTTAGGAGAGTTGTTTATAAGAAATGAAGCCAAGATACCATCAGTTAGCACTAAGTTAATTACTGTAACTGAGGTAAGAATGACCCCAGATCTTAAAACAGCTAGGATTTATGTAATACCTTTAGGGGGTGTGGAGATGAAAGAAACAGTTAGGATCTTGACGGAGTACTCTCATCTTGTTAGAAGAGCACTGTCTAAAAGGCTTGATATTAAGTTTCTTCCTAAACTCACATTTGTAGAAGATAACTCATTTGAATATGCTGAAAAGATTGAGAATATAATTAAAAAAATAAAAATAAATGATACAGAAAAAAAAAGATACAATTAAATCATTAGCCATGCATGATAAAGATGTTGGGTCAACAGAAGTACAGATTGGCTTATTAACCGATAAAATATCTAGGCTTGCAGAACATTTTAAAACTTCCAAAAAAGATAAACATTCATCTGTAGGGCTAACAAAATCTGTAAATAAGAGAAAAAAACTTCTATCTTATCTTAAGAGAAAAAATTCTGTCTCTTATCAAAAAGTTATAAAACAATTAAATTTAAGGAAATAATGTTTAAAATTCACAAAGAAGAGATCGAAATTAATGGAAAAAAAATAACACTAGAAACCGGAAAAATTGCAAGACAAGCTGACGGAGCAATTATTGCTACGTGTGGTGAAACTGTTGTCATAGCAACTGTAGTTGGAGCAAAAAAACTTAGAGATGGCCAAGATTTCTTTCCATTATCTGTAAATTATCAAGAAAAATATTATGCTGCAGGAAAAATTCCTGGTGGATATTTTAAAAGAGAAGCGCGACCGACTGAATCTGAACAATTAATTTCAAGATTAATCGACAGACCTATTCGACCTTTATTTCCTTCAAGCTTTATGAATGAAGTTCAATTACTTCCTACAGTATTATCTTATGATGGTGAGAACCAAGCTGATGTACTTTCAATCATAGCATGTTCCGCTTCATTAGCTATTTCAGGATTACCATTCGGAGGTCCCATTGCTGCAAGTAGAGTTGGTTACAAAGATGGTAAATATTTATTAAATCCATCTCCAGAAGAATTAATAGAGTCAGAATTAGATTTAGTTGTGGCTGGAACAAAAGATGCTGTTTTAATGGTAGAGTCAGAAACTTCAGGGCTTTCAGAAAAAATAATGTTAGATGCTGTAAAATTTGGTCATGAAAGTTTTATACCAATAATAGAAGCAATAGAAAAACTTGCCAAAAAAGCCGGTAAACCAAAATGGGAAGTTGAAGAAGTAGATCATTCCGATATTAAAAAGAAAATTGCTGACATCGTCGAAGCAGATCTTAGAAAAGCTTTTAAGGAAATAGATAAAAAGAAAAGATCAACTGCTATTTCAGAAATTGAAACTAAATGTAAAGAAATGTTTGCCGAGGATGAGAATGTTACAGACAACCAGGCAATGGCTCAATTGAAGTCACTTGAAAAAGACATTGTTAGAACAGCAATTATAAAAGAGAAAAAAAGAATCGATGGAAGAGGTTTAGCAGATGTAAGACAAATAAAGTGTGAAGTTGGAGTACTGCCAAGAACACACGGTTCTGCTTTGTTCACAAGAGGAGAAACTCAAGCATTAGTAGTTACAACCTTAGGCATGTCTGATGACGAACAAAGAGTTGAAAGCTTGAATGGAATGCAAAGAAATAGATTTATGTTACATTACAACTTTCCTCCATTTTCTGTAGGAGAGTGTGGAAGAATAGGAACAGGGAGAAGAGAAGTAGGCCATGGTAAATTAGCATGGAGAGCAATTAATTCATCTTTACCAAAAGGTGAAGATTTTCCTTATACACTAAGAGTAGTTTCTGAAATTACCGAGTCTAACGGCTCATCATCAATGGCAACAGTTTGTGGAACCTCATTAGCTCTTATGGACGCTGGTGTTCCCATAAAAGAACCAGTTGCAGGTATTGCAATGGGATTAATAAAAGAGGGAGATGATTTTTCAGTACTATCAGATATTCTAGGAGATGAAGATCACCTTGGGGATATGGATTTTAAAGTAGCAGGGACGAAAAATGGAATTACATCACTGCAAATGGATATCAAGATAACAGGTATAACTTTTGAAATAATGGAAAAAGCCTTAGACCAAGCAAAAGGTGGGAGAGAACATATATTAGGAGAAATGAATAAAGCCTTGAAGGACTCAAGAAAAGAATTTTCAAAACACACGCCAAAAATGGAAATTATAAAAGTTGATAAAAAAGACATAGCGACAGTAATAGGTAAAGGTGGAGCAACTATAAGGGAGATAGTTGAAACATCTGGAGCTAAAGTGGATGTAAAAGACACTGGAGAAGTAACAGTTGCTGCCCCTGATGAAGAATCTAGAAATAAAGCTATTGAGTTTATTAAAAGTTTAGTCGCAAAACCTGAAATGGGAAAAATTTACAAAGGTAAAGTAGTTAAAATTATGGAATTTGGAGCTTTCGTAAACTTTTTAGGAAAACAGGATGGACTTGTACATATTTCTGAACTTGCAGCTAAAAGAGTTGAAAAAGTTGGAGATGTTGTGAAAGAAGGAGACGAAGTTTCGGTAAAAGTTGTTGGTTTTGATAGAGGTAAGGTTAAACTTTCCATGAAACAAGCTAGTGCTTAAGAAATATTTTTAGGATCCGGCATTCCTACCTTATTGTAACCAGCGTCAACGTAATGAATTTCACCAGTAACACCCGCGGCTAAATCACTTAAGAGGTATAAAGCAGAATTACCAACATCATGAATATCTACATTTCTTTTTAAAAAAGAGTGGTCTTCATTCCATTTATATAAAAATTTTGCATCACCAATGGCAGATGCTGCCAATGTTTTAATTGGTCCCGCACTTATTGCATTTACGCGCATTCCTTTTGAACCCAAATCTCTTGCTAGGTATTTTACACTGGCTTCAAGAGCTGATTTGCAAACACCCATTACATTATAATTTGGAATGGCTTTCGTAGATTCATACGTTAAGGTAAGAAAACTTCCTCCTTCTTTCATGATTTTAGATGCTTCTTTTGTAACTTCTGTAAAAGAAAAACAAGATATAAGCATACTTCTTAAAAAATTTTCTCTACTAGTATTTAAGTATTCACCCGATAATTCTGATTTATCAGAAAAGGCTACGGCGTGAACTACAAAATCAATTTGCCCCCATTCAGATTTAATATCTTTGAATAACTTTATTACTTCTTCTTTATTTTCAACATCACAACTAAATGTTGCTTTAGAATTTAATTTTTCTGCCAATGGGATTACTCTTTTCTTTAAAGCATCACCTAAATAAGTGAATGCAAGCTCTGCTCCAGCCTCAGCTAGTTTTTGGGAAATACCCCATGCAATAGATCTTTCGTTAGCAACTCCCATAATTAATCCTTTTTTACCCTTCATTAAGTTCATAATTATACTTTCTCAAAAATTAATGCAGCATTAGTTCCACCAAAACCAAAACTATTGGACATAATAGTATTTAACGTTATTCCTTTTTCCGTTTTAGAAACTATTGGAAATTTTTTAGCTTCTTCATCAATTTCTTTAATATTTGCTGAACCAGCAATGAAATTATTTTTCATCATAATTAAACAGTAGATTGCTTCATGTACTGATGCCGCTCCTAACGGGTGACCTGATAAAGATTTAGTCGAACTAATTTTTGGAATTTCGTTTTCAAAAACTTTTTTAACAGCATTTAATTCTGTAATATCACCCACTGGCGTTGATGTTCCATGGGTATTTATATAATCAATTTTATTTTTAGCAGTTGCCATAGCCATTTGCATACATCTAACTGCTCCTTCACCTGATGGTGCAACCATATCGTATCCATCTGAAGTTGCCCCATAACCAGTTAATTCTGCATATATTTTAGCACCTCTTGCTTTTGCGTGTTCGTATTCTTCAAGCACTAGTACTCCGCCACCACCAGCGATTACAAATCCATCTCTAGTTTTGTCATAAGCTCTTGATGCTGTTTCAGGCGCATCATTATATTTAGATGATAACGCTGTCATGGCATCAAACATTGCAGTCATCGCCCAATGTATTTCTTCACTACCACCTGCAAAAACAACATCTTGTTTCCCCATTTGGATTAGTTCCATTGAATTTCCAATACAGTGCCCACTTGTTGCACATGCTGAACTCATTGTGTAATTAGTTCCTTTAATTTTAAAAGGAACCGCAAGAGTTGCAGATGCTGTACTCGCCATAGTTCTTGGAACAATAAATGGCCCCATTAGTTTTGGAGTTTTAGCTCTAGTTTTATCGGCTGCTACAATAACATTTTCAATTGATGGCCCTCCTGAACCCATAACAATACCAGTTTTAAAGTTACTTACATCACTTTCTTCTAATCCAGAATCTGCAATTGCTTCTTTCATTGCTATATAATTATAAGCAGATCCTGATCCCATAAATCTAATTGTTTTTCTATCTATATGATCTTCAAGTTTTATATTTGGTTTGCCGTGAACATGACTTCTTAAGTTGTGTTCTTTATATTCCTCTGAATATGAAATTCCCGATTTTGAATGTAATAACGATTGATGCACTTCTTCTTGATTGTTGCCAATACAAGATACAATACCAAGACCTGTAACAACAACTCTTCTCATGATTTAAACAATCCTACTTTTAAATTTTCAGCTGAATAAATCTGTTCACCATCAGCCTTTAATATACCGTTAGCTAAACCTACCGCAGTACCTTCTTTTTTTAAAATTCTCTTTATATTTATCTCATATGTTGCCATTTTTATCCTTTTTAAAACTTCTCCTGTAAATTTTACAGAATTTACACCAAGAGCTCTTCCTTTTCCAGGCTCACCAGTCCAGCCTAAATAAAACCCCACGAGCTGCCACATTGCATCAAGACCTAAACATCCGGGCATAACGGGATCATCTTTAAAATGACAATCAAAAAACCATAAATTTTCTTTAATATCCAGCTCTGCTTTAATAAATCCTTTTTTAAAATCTCCAGAATCTTGATTAATTTCCGTTATTCTATCAAACATCAGCATTGGGGGTAGAGGAAGTTTTGCGTTTCCTTTACCAAACAATTTGCCTTTACCACAATCAATTAATTCGTTGTAATTATAGCTATTTTTTTGCATGAACTAAGTTAGCTTTTTTTTCTTGATTTATATACAATAAAATATTAATAGTTTAGAACGATTATAATATACGATATATATAATTATTATTTATGAACCAAAAAACAGAAATTGTAAACAAATTAAGGTCTTCAAAATTAAGACCTACAAGGCAAAGAATAAGTATTGCTGAATTTTTGTTTAATAGAGAAAAAACTTTTCATTTCACAATAGAAAACCTAAATAAAAATATAAATAAAAAAGACAATTTAGAAAATATTTCATTAGCCACAATTTATAATACCGTTGAGGCTTTTAAAAAAGCTGGCCACTTGAAAGAAATTTTAACAAATAATAACACAAGTTATTTTGACACAAACATAAGTTCACACCATCATTTTTATGATGATCAAACCAATGAACTAACAGATATAAATTTTAATGATATAGAAGTTACAAAAGTGCCACACGCACCAAAAGGAAAAAAAATTAAAAATGTTGAAGTAATTATAAGTTTACAAAAACAATAAAACATTCTTGACTTCCTAGTTTAGAATGATTACAAACTATTAAGAAAAGCAAAAAATAAATGAGGGGATAAAATGAGCGTTGAATTTAAAAAAAATGGATCAGGAAAATGTCCAGTAGCACACGGTGCTATGAGTAAGAATAATCAATCAACAACAGAAGAATGGTGGCCTAAAAATTTAAAATTAGATATTTTACACCAGCATGACACAAAAACTAATCCAATGGATGGTGGATTTAATTACAAAGAAGAAGTTAAAAAATTAGATTTTACAGAAATTAAAAAAGATTTATTAAATTTAATGACAGATAGCCAGGAATGGTGGCCGGCAGACCTCGGACATTATGGCGGATTATTTATTAGAATGGCTTGGCATTCGGCAGGAACATATAGAATAGCAGACGGCAGAGGTGGCAGTGGAACTGGTAACCATAGATTTGCACCACTAAATTCTTGGCCTGATAATACAAATTTAGATAAAGCAAGAAGATTGCTTTGGCCAATTAAAAAGAAACATGGAAATAAAATTAGCTGGGCCGATCTAATGATTCTAGCTGGAAATATGGCTTATGAGTCTATGGGTCTTAAAATGTATGGTTTTTCTTTTGGAAGAGAAGATATTTGGCATCCAGAAAAAGACGTTTATTGGGGTTCTGAAAAAGAATGGATGAAATCTGAGAGATATACAAACAAAGAAGACAGAACATCACTGCAAAACCCTTTGGCAGCAGTTGTTATGGGTTTAATTTATGTAAACCCTGAAGGTGTAGAAGGTGTATCTGATCCGCTGAGAACTGCTCATGATGTTCGAGAAACATTTGGTCGTATGGCAATGAATGATGAGGAAACATGTGCATTAACTGTAGGTGGACACTCAGTAGGAAGAGCTCACGGGAACGGAGATGGTTCATTACAAGGACCAGAACCAGAGGCAGCAGAAGTTCATGAACAAGGATTTGGTTGGAACATTAAAGACGGAGGTTTAGGTGTTAATCAAGTAACTAGCGGCATAGAAGGCGCTTGGACTACGCATCCTAACAAATGGGACGATACTTATTTAAAGCTTTTGTTAGATTACGAGTGGGAGCTTAAGAAGAGCCCCGCCGGAGCTAATCAATGGGAGCCAATCAACATGAAAGAAGAAGACAAACCGGTTGATCTAGCAGATCCAAAAATAAAAAGAAATCCAATTATGACTGACGCTGATATGGCAATGAAAATGGATCCTAGCTACAGAAAAATTTCTGAAAAGTTTAGAAAAGACCACAAATACATGTCAGAGACCTTTGCAAAAGCTTGGTTTAAATTAACTCATAGAGATTTAGGATCTAAAAAATATTACATAGGTCCAGACGCTCCTAAAGAAGAGTTAATCTGGCAAGATCCAGTTGCAGACGGAAATAAAGATTTTGATGTTAATAAAGCAAAAAAATTAATTGAAGCAACAGGACTAAACAGTTCAGAGTTAATCAGTACAGCTTGGGACAGTGCAAGAACATACAGAAGGACCGATTGTAGAGGTGGTGCTAATGGCGCAAGACTTCGATTAGCTCCTCAAAAAGAATGGGAGGGCAATGAACCCACTAGACTTAATAAAGTTATAGGTAAATTAGAACAAGTAGCTAAAGATGCTGGAGCGAGTATAGCAGACATTATAGTGCTTGCAGGAAATGTAGGTTTAGAGCAATCAATTAAAAAAGCTGGTTTTGATATTAAAGTTCCTTTTGTGCCTGGCAGAGGAGACGCAACACAAGATCAAACAGATATTGATTCTTTTAAAGTTTTAGAGCCTATCCACGATGCATTTAGAAATTGGGTAAAACAAGAATACGTAGTTAGCCCTGAAGAACTAATGCTTGATAGAGCGTCGTTAATGAATTTGTCAGCAAAAGAAATGACAATTTTAATTGGTGGAATGAGAGTTTTGGATACAAATCATGGTGGAAAAAAACATGGGGTTTTTACAGATCAACCTGGAGCTTTAACAAACGATTTCTTTGTAAATTTAACAGATATGAAGTTCACCTGGAAACCTATGGGGAAAGATTTGTATGAAATCGTGGAGAGAAAAACAAAAAAAACTAAATTTACAGCCACAAGAGTTGATTTAGTATTTGGTTCTAACTCAGTATTAAGATCATACGCAGAGGTATATGCTCAAGACGACAATAAAGAAAAATTTGTTAAAGATTTTGTTGGTGTATGGACAAAAGTGATGAATGCTGACAGATTAGAAATTAAAAAGTACCACTAAATTTTAAAAACTAATGAATAATATTGAATTTAATGATTTTTATAAAGTACCAAATATCAAATTTGATATATCTAAACTTAAATCAGACTTAAAAAAAATATTAGATAAGAGGAAATTTAATTCATTAGGTATTAAAAACTTTGGAGCAATATCATTAAATCAAATTCCAGGTGATAAAGAATCTACAGAAGGACACAATGTTAGAGGTATATACTGGACACTGCCAGATGAAACTGGCAAAGAAGTCAAGAGAGATGTGCCGATTGTTGAAAGCAAATATACTGAATTAGCTTCTGATTTTCGTAACACTTATTTTGAAGAGGTTTATAATATTTTAAGAAAAAATTTTAAACTTGGAAGAGTGAGAATTTTGTTAAAAGAGCCAAGATCAACACTAAGTTGGCACAGAGATCCAGAGCCAAGATTGCATATTCCAATAGTAACTAATTTAGGTTGCAGAATGGTAATAGAAAATATAGCAAAACATATGCCTGCAGATGGTACAGTGACTATTACTAATAATACTAAATATCACAACTTTTTTAACGGAGGTGAGCAAGAACGAATTCATTTAGTTGCATGTGTCCTAGAAGACCCATTTAAAAATCATGGAAATTAACAAAGGATTATTTAACGCTGCTGGGGAAATCTACTCTAACAATAGGGGGTCGATATTAAGAACTATAGTTTACACTATTGGTCACTTTATTATCGCAATCACAGTGTTAATGTTAGTTGCTGACGTCTCATTTGCTATAGCTTTAACAGACGCTATTGTTGAACCACTTGCAAATTCTGTCTGGTATTTTTTGCTCGATAAATTTTGGGCCTCTAAATTAAAAAAGTGAATTTAATTTAATCTTCCCCATAGACCATTTTGTTGAACCCATCCCTTATACTTATCTACTTTTATTT
>Ga0233426_10001897_pt1 | contig 18237 bp, 17 predicted proteins | sample SI_118_April2016_6_FD_179875 | JGI IMG/M metagenome (GOLD analysis project Ga0233426, IMG submission 179875) | Seawater microbial communities from Saanich Inlet, British Columbia, Canada - SI_118_April2016_10_MG | ecosystem: Environmental > Aquatic > Marine > Inlet | place: Canada: British...
GTAAAATCAACCATATCACCCATTTTTACAAATTGTTCTACACTTGTTGCTCTGAGTGGAGAAAGTTTAGAAATATGAATCATACCAGATGTATTTTTAAAACTAACGATAGCACCTACGCCATCTATAATTTTAACAACTTCACCTGTATATTTTTCACCTTCAGATGGATTCCATAACAATGCTTCAATATCAGCAATTGCTTTTTTCCCTCCTTCTTGAGTATCAGCAGTAATAGTTGTCATACCATCATCAGCAATTGAAACTTTTACACCATATTCTTTTTCCATTCTTTGAACATTTGCTCATCCTTTCCCAATAACAACTCTGATATCATTTTCTTGAATTTGCATACTCATAATAAGTGGAGCATATTTTGAAAGTTCAGTTGCTACTTCTGGTTGAGCTTTTAACATATTTTCAAGAATATATTCAACTGCACCGTGAGATTGAGCAAATCCTTCTTTAAAGATTTCCATTTTTAATCCTTTGATTTTTACATCTAATTGCATAGCTGTAATACCATTTTTAGTTCTTGCTACTTTGAAATCCATATCACCTAAGAAATCTTCTTGAGCTTGAATATCTGATAAAATAACATATTTACCAGTAGATTCATCATAAATCATACCCATAGCAACCCCTCATACTGGTGTTTTAATTGGAACCCCTGCATTCATAAGACTCAGAGTTGAACCACAAATAGAAGCCATAGAACTCGATCCATTACAAGTAGTGATTTCTGAAACTACTCTCATAACATATGGAAATTCATCTTCACTTGGGATAACTGGAAGTAATGCTCTCTCAGCTAATGCTCCATGACCGATTTCTCTTCTCCCAGTTCCTCTCATCATTCTCACTTCCCCAACTGAATATGGTGGGAAATTATAATGGTGGATATATCTTTTTGTGTCAGCTGGCATCATTCCATCAAGAGTCATTTCATCATCTGGACCACCAAGAGTAGCAATAGATAATGATTGAGTCATCCCTCTTCTAAACAATGCTGATCCGTGAGTTCTAGGAAGAAGGCTTACTTCTGAACAAACTTCTCTTACTTCAGTAGGATTTCTTCCATCGAGCCTTTCTCCAGTTTCAAGAATTTTACTTCTCATAGTTTCTTTTACTCTTTTGTAGACTAGATTTCCAACTTCATTTGCATCGATTTGAACAATATCTTCATTTACTTCATCAGAAATATGACCAAGTTCAGTTAAATATTCAGTTACGATAACATCTAAATTATCAAGTTCATTTTGAAAATCAATTTTTGATTTGTTATATAAACAAGCCATTTTTTCTTCTGTCAGAAATTCTTTTACAATACTGTATAAGCTTTCATCCGAAACATTGAGAATTGCTTCATGTTTAGTAATACCAAATCTTGCTTCATATTCTTTTACAAAATCATCTTGTATAGCACAGATTTCTTTGATAAGATTATGAGAATATTCAATAGCTTCAAGCATTAATTCATCACTTACTTCGTTCCCTCCTGCTTCGATCATAGTGATCGCATCAACAGTACCAGCAGTTAATAGATTTAATTTTGATTCTTTTTCTTGTTCAACAGTTGGATTGAAAATATAGCTTCCATCATTCATTACTGAAATATTACACGATGATACAGGTCCTTCAAAAGGTGCACCAGCCATTTGTAATCCTAAACTCGCACCGATTATACCCCAGAAACCAAGTTCTTTTTCACCCGAAGCAGATAATACTGTACAGATAACTTGCGTATCATTAATGATCCCTTTTGGAAACATAGGTCTAATAGGTCTATCTATAAGTCTTGCTGTAAGAGTAGCTGAATCAGTAGGTCTTCCCTCTCTTCTTTGAAATCTATTCCCACCGATTTTACCAGTTGCGTAAAATTTTTCTTGATAATCAACAACTAATGGGAAAAAACTAGCGTTTTCATTTAATCCTTTTGTTTTAAAACCAGTTGTAACAAATAATATATTATCATTTGTATCAGAAATTGTTATAGCACCATTGATTAATAGTCCTAATTTCCCTGTTTCTAATGTGATTTCTTCTCCTCCGATCGTATAAGTTTTTTTCAAACTCACTAAACTTGCAGCATTTCTATCAGAAATTCCGTTCATAAATTTTCTTTATAAAAAAATAATATTTTAAAAATATTTTTCCCTATTTACCGAATAATGAAATATTTTTATGTTTTTAGCTCACTGGTTTTAATCCACCCTAGCCCTCCTTTGCCAAAGGAGGGAATATGATTATTTTGTCCTTTGGCAAAGGAAGTACCCGTAGGGGGATGGATTAAAACTAATAGACTTAAAACCACAAAAATATTCCATCATTTACTCCAAAATAGTTCAAAATATTTTCGCATAAAGTATAGTTGTTTTTTGCTTAAAAACAATAAAAGATTATATATAGTATATAATTTACTTTTAATGTTAATATTATGCAATATTATATATCATCTATACTCTCATTATTCTTTACTGTTTTATACTTTAGTCACTTATATATAGATTTAGGTTTAGCATTAACTTTACATTTAGTATCAAATTTTTGGTTTTTGTGTGTGTGAATTTTTGTGATTATATTTAAAATTATTTCAATCTTTGATGTTAAAAAAGAGAATTCTATAATTTATAAAAATCAGATGTATTCATTTTATATTATAATATTCACATATGTTCTTGTTATTACAGGAGTCTTAAATGGCTATGGATTAAGTGTTTAGTATTTTATGCCCTCAAATGCTGAACTACCTGTTCTCATTTCCCTAATAAACTGGTTCAAAAAGTAATTTTGTGAGATCACAGAGATTTATTAATATTTTGATTTTTTTAGTGAAATACAAAAGAAACTACTCTATATATTGACTTATTATTAATTTTAATTATATTAATAATAACTTGGTAAAATCGAGTTTCGGGGGTTATGTCTTTTTTAGAGATAACAGTGTTCAACTAATTTATGGATTTTTCTATGAAGGACGTAACAAAAGCTAAGAAAATTGTTGAGAGTCATGGAGGAGAGTTTGTTCGCAAGACGAAACATGGTATGCTGTACCTGTTTCCGAATCGTTCGACTATCCTGATTTCTGGAACACCAAGTAGTACTGGGTGGGTTAAAGACCTACCTAAGTTGCTAAAAAAACTTGGTGTGACGGCATGATTTTTAAGAATTGAGACATTTAAGAGTGAATATCTCTTAAATGTCTCGACTTAAGCTAGTGTTATAAATTTTAGAAAAATTTGAGGAAAATAGTATTAAAAATAATGAAGGAAATTATTAATCTGTTGATTAGTAACTACTTTAAGTAAAAATGCTAAAATTATCTTTTAAAATTATTTAGTTACGTTTAATCATTGATTTCAAATATTTATATTTGAAATATCAGTAAATTAAATAGTAAATAAATATAAGATTATTTTTAGTGTAAGGTCAAAGAGAGAGTTGCTTGCAGCTCTCTCTTTTTTTTAGCATTTTAAATACTGAATTATCAATTTACGTATTTATAATAAGCTCGTTCAAAAAATATTTTATATTTTGACATAGAGTTTCAATATATTAGTATAAGAATACTTTATTATATAAAAAAATAATAGTTATGGCATATTTAAAAGATTTATTTTCATGGAGTGGAGAATGGACAAGATTTAAATTTTGGGTTTATCCTCTTCCTGTTCTTGTTGTATACCTTATCCTTTCAACTTTCGTTGCTTTTTCAAGTCTACAATGACATACTAATGATGCAAAAGAAGCTTTTATTAGAAGTTCTGAATCAAATATTCAAAAAATGACTGAAATGTCAGAACTAAGCTTTTCTTCTGACTATAATGATGATATATCACAAATGCAAGCAGAAGTAGATGCTATGAAAGCAGACATTGCAGCAAATCCATCTACTGAACCAAATAACTCTTTAATTAGTATTCTTACTATGGCATTATGAGTATTTGGTATTCTATATATCTATATATCTATTGCATCTTATGTAAAAAGATTACGTGATTTATGAAAAAGCCCTTGGATGGTATTATTAATGTTTGTACCAATCGCAAACCTATATTTGTGGATTATTTGTGGATTTTTCAAAGGTTAGTTATTAAAATAAAAAAAAGACTTGTAATGAGGTCTTTTTTTTATGATCTCAAATGCTGAACTACTTGTTCTCCTTTTCCTAATAAACTCGTTCAAAAGCTTATTTTATGTGATCATAGAGATTTGTTAATTTCCTGAATTTTTTTTGTGAGTTCATAATTTTGATCTTTATTTCTGAGAACAGGATCAAAAAGAGATGCTTGTTTTGGGAGATAATTTCTGAGCTTGTGAAAAAATATTCAGGTAGATCTACAGTTTCTTTCTGATGAATAAAGTGCTTCAAATCATGCGAGCATTTTAGTGAGTATTTCTTGATGATTATTGCTATATTTTGGTATTTTAATAAAGATATATTCTTGTTTAAATTCCTTATCACGGAACATTATTCAAATCTCTGCTATTTCGAGATTATTTTCGTATAAAACTTCAAAAGCACGTTCAAAATTAATAAGAATTTGTTCACGTAAAAAATTTTTATTTGTGGTGATTCTATGATTAAAACTACGAGTTCTAGAAATACTCTTAATCTGTTTAGATTTTTTTACTATATATACATCTATTCACATGAGTTCCATCCATAAATTTGCTCAGGTTTTTCAGAGCTCTTTTTTTATTTTCCAAAATCCAAGATGTAAAAAATCAATGATATTTTTAGATTTATAAGCAAGTTTGTTTTGAGAAGACTTCCCTACAAATGGAATGCGCTTTAAAGGTAATTTTTCAAAAATTTTTTTCTCTTCGAGAATGTCAGGATAAAAAATTCCGAATGGTTTTTTTACTGTTGAGAATATTTTCGCTTTTATTCTGGTGTTTGCGATTCAAATACTCACAGGAATTCAAATTTCTTCTAATATTTTCTTTTGTAATTTTTGTGCAAATAAAAAAGTAGATATTTTAAAATATTCAGGAATTCCAGATATTTCACAAAAAGCTTCATCGATTGAAAATTCTTCAATAAACAAAGTTTCTTGTCTGAGTAATTCCATAAGATGTTCAGATATTTTTGTATAAAAAGCAATATCAGTTCATAAGAATACTCCCTGATCTTTTAATATTCGTTTTGCTTCCCAAACTGGTGTTCAGACTCAAATCCCTACCGCTTTGCACTTATAGCAACAAGCTACTATGATATCTCCTCAAACACATACATATTTTTCTTTTAATCAAGGATTTCTTAGTATTTCACAGCTCGCAAAAAAACTATCACAATCAACATGAATATAGGTTTTTTTTGATGTTTTAAATTTCATATTATACACATTAGTATATATTAAGTATATAATATATAAATAAATCTATTTTGCAAAAAAATAAATAATTGACTTTTTTAATAAAAGGTAGATAATAATTATCCTTAATATATGATATAGGAGGTTTCTATATGAAACCAGATTTAGGTGTTAATCAAAATCAGCTACGTCAAAAATTAATAAGCTTAGAACGTATTGATCTTTTTGATAAAGGATTTGAATTTTTTGAATCTCTATTTCTGAAAACAAGTAGTATGAAATCAGAAATTCAATATGCTGAGATTCAGTCTTCTGAATTCCCTAAAGGTTATGGGTTACTTTCAACTGATAAAGGAATTCGATCTAGTAAAAGACGATATGATTTGAAAGATTTATTAAGATATGTTGGACTTGATATTAAAAATTTCACAAAAATCTATAGAGTGTTATCAGGTTATGACTTGATAATATATGGATATAGTGAAGATGGAAAAAAAGAATTTTTAGTTATAGGTAAGCGTATAAAAGAAGGTGCATCTTTGTATTATCAACAAAGTACGCTTGATAATACTAAAAATCAATTTCATGAAATTCAAGAGTGGTTTAATACACAAGAATCATCTCATGAATAAAATGAAAAACAGCAGGATAAAAAGAATGTTGCTGTATAATTAAAACCCGTTACGCTATGCGTTAACGGGTTTTCTATTATTTAAAATATTTGCAAAAATAATTAAATATACTATAGTATATTTACTCAATAATGAGTAGAAACTGGAGAAATTTATGAGAGTAGATATATGTGCACAAAATATGGACATCACATTACAACAATTAGCTAGAAATAGTAAAAATCTGGAACGGAAGTTTTATCAAAAAATTAGGATAGAAATTAAGGAACTATTCAAAAATTTTAAAAATAAAAACAGTATATTAAAAAATCAATTAGAAATTTTTATTAAAGGCTTAGCTATTTTTAATGATATGAAAAATAGACTGTTAAAATTTGCTAATAAAATTGATTCATCGAAATATGCTAGAAAACGCAAAATAAATAAAATAACTAGAAAGCTAAAATAAAAATTATATGCTTTTAGTAAAAAGACCTTTAGGGGCAAAAAAAACGAATCTTTTCAGATTCGTTTTTTTAATTTTTAGTGATTACAATGTTCTCCATGAACATGTCCACCTTCTTTTTCGTGTTCAGCCATAGCTTTTTGTTGTTGTTCCAGGAATACTAAGAAACTTTCGATAAGTTCTTCTACGATTTCTCCATTATCAGTTACTAATTTTCCTTCTTCATCTGGAAACATTGCTTTAATCATATCAAGATCATCTTGGTATTTAGCATCGATTTCTATAGTTATTTTTTTAGACATAGTTTTTATTATTAATATTATTTATCTAAACCTACAATTTTCATGAGGTCTGAATATTTTTGATCAGCCAGAGAATTAGCTTTTGTATTTCATTCTGCTATTCTCTTACTGATTAATTCTGGATTTTCCATATATTGTTCAAATTTTGTTCTTGCTTCAGAGAAATAGTCCAGAAGTATTGCAAGAAGTTCGAGCTTAGCATGACCATAACCATAGTTCCCTGCTTTGTATTTAGCTGCAATTTCATTTTGCTGCCTCATAGAAGCAAAGAATTTAATTAAAGCAAATACGTTACAATTTTCAGGATCTTTAGATTCTTCTAAACCTTCACTTCATGTTACTATCGACATGATTTTTTTCTTGAGGATTTTTTCTGAATCAAATATTCCGATGAAGTTATCATAACTTTTAGACATTTTTCTTCCATCTGTTCATGGAATAGTCATCATTTCTTCCGAAATAATAGGATCTGGAAGTTTGAAGAAATCAGTTTTATAGGTTTTGTTAAAATTTCCTGCAATATCACGAGCAAATTCGAGATGTTGTTTCTGGTCTTTTCATACTGGTACGAGATCAGTATCGTAAGAAATAATATCAGCAGCCATCAATATTGGGTAATTAAAGGTAGCCATATTTATATCACTATTTTTATTTTGAGAGTCTTTGAAACTATGAGCTCTCAGCATTAATGCATAAGGAGTTACACTTGAAAGAATCCATGATATATCGTTAATTCTTGTTACTTTTGATTGTTCAAATACTGTAATATTTGAATTTTCAGGCAATAGTGCAAAATACTCTGCGAGTAATCTTTGTTTATTATTTCTGAGAGTTTCTCCATCATGAACTGATGTAAGAGAATGATAATCTGCGATAAAAATATATGCATCTTTTCATTCAGCCAAATGAAGAAATGGTTTAAATGCTCCTAGGTAATTCCCTATATGCATTCCATTTCAAGTTGGCTTAATTCAAGTTAAAACTTTTTTCATACTTAATATATTATTTTATGAGTCTTATTTTTTGATATGTAATTTTTTATGTGTCTTATTTTTTGTCAGCTTACTTTTCACTGAGTTAAATAATTGTTTTCTGTTTTTCATTACTTCTGCTTCATTATCAACTTGTAGTTCACCTTTTTCAGATAGCAAGATAGCTATAGAACGAGTCGAAGGAAATTTAGAGAGGATAATATTTATGATTACCATAATTGGCACTGATAATAACATACCAACTACTCACCAAATTGTTCACCAAAACCCTAAAGCTATAATGATCACAAGTGGAGAAAGGTTTAACTTATTCCCCATAAATCTTGGTTCTATGATATTTCCCATTAATATTTGTATACCAATCAAACCTGATGATATAAATACAAAAGGATAATATGATTCAAATTGGATAAGAGTAAGTAATATTGGAAATGACACAGCCATAATTGAACCAACACTTGGTATAAAATTCAAGAAAAATATCAAGAAAGCCCAAAATATTGCAAAATCTAATCAAAATATAATCATTACACAGAAACTAAGAACAGCAGTAACAGAACTTACTAATGTTTTAATTACGAAGTATGATTTAATATCTTTCTTAATTTTTTCAAATATTCAAACTATTTGAGACCTTTTACTGTCATCAGTAAACATTAGTGGTAATTTTTCTTTGAAATGTCTTGATTCTAACAATATGAATAAAACATAGAAAAGAATAATACCTGTTTTACTAAAAATAGTAGTAACTCCTCCTACAACTGAAGTAAATATAGCTTGTAAATTTATTTCAGATATTACTTGATTAATACTGGTAGGTTGAGGAATCTTTAATGTTTCAAATAAATTAGAAACAATTGTTAATACCTTTGTTTGATATTGAGGTAATAATTCAACTAAGTCAGTTACATTTGAACCTATCATTCTTCAGATTAACCAGAAAATGAATATATATGTTCCAATTGCAAATAAATAAGATATTACACTTCCTACACGAAATCTTTTGTAAAAGTTTGATAATCATATAATCGCAAATGAAAATAACACAGCAATTATAAATGGTATAAGTAAAGAAGCTCATACTACCAATACATAGAAAAATAACATAAGAAGTATCACTACAAATGTTAGTTCAACGATAGAATTTTGTTGTTTTTTAAACATAGAGATTAATTATCCAAGTAAAGCAGCTTTGATAGATTTTGTTAATTCATTGATTCATAATTTTTTCGTAGAAGAAACTGGTATGATTTCTTGTCAAAAAAACATTTCACGGGCATGAGATAAACTTTTATTTAATTCATTTTTCCCTATTTTGTCAATTTTTGATAGAACAATTGTAACTGGTAATTCTAATTCTAAGATATACTTATACATATCTAAATCTGTTTGTTGAGCTCCTAATTTAGAATCAATAAGAATAACAACTTTTTTTAAGTGAGTAGTTCTTTCTTCTAAGTACCAAGATATAAGACCATCAAGTTGTTCTTTTAGATTTTTCCCTAATTTAGCAAAACCATAACCAGGTAAATCAGTCATATAATATTTATTAGCAACAGTAAATATATTTGCTAATTTTGTTTTCCCTGGACGAGCACTTGTTTTCACTAAATCTTTCTTTTCAAATAAAGCATTCATAATACTTGATTTCCCTACATTTGATCTTCCTACAAATACAACTTCATTTTTCGCATCGAACATAATTTCACTCGTTTCTAAACCTACAGATTTGTAAAATTTAACATCTGATAATTTCATCAATAATTTGTTTATAAATATAATTTCTGATATAATACCTAAGAAAAGCAAAATATAAAGTAAAAAATCGAGAAAATGTTAGAAAAAGAACAAAATTCTAAAATAATCTGAAATGCTATTAGTGCATACTTCATGATTTTTGTATCAGGGATGTTTTTATTTAATAAAAATGACCCTTTGTTAAGCAATAAATTTGTAAAACAACATACTAAATCAGCTCTATTAATTCATTTAGGATTTTTAATTTCCTATATTACTTTTATATCTTATTGAATATGAACAAGTATAAATATCTGAAGCTTTGCACTTAATTATATAATTGCATCCATTTTATGTATTATTTTATTATGAATGTTATTGTTTTGAGTATTCAGAGCAAGTAAATGAAATACTTTTGCTATTTGAGAAATAATCAAAGTTTCTAAGGTACAATGAGTTGTTGATATTAATAAAGAAACTACTGATTTAGACGAGAGAGCTAAATTAGATATATTATTATCATATATTCCATTCGTTAGTTTTTATTTATCACCAAAGCATTGAGATAATCAATTCATAAAACACTGATCAAGATGAACTCTCTTTCTCACAGTTATATTAATATTATTATATAACTTTTGATATAATGATATAGTAATGTTTATCACTCTTGTTTACACAGTTTACGTAGTATTTATAGGATTAAATTTATTTACTACATGAAACATTATTCAAATTCGTTTTTCAAATATTTTTTCTCCAGCATACAAATTTCAATATACACAAGCTTTATGTAGATATTTTAAAAATTATATCAAATGAAATAATTTAGATCCAGTAAATACATATCTAGAAGAAATAAAGAATGAATATAAAACACTAGAAGATTCTGATAATGATAAAGTACTCGTTCTTCCCGATTTAAAATTACCAAAATTTGCTATATATATTCCCCTATTAAATTTGTTATACATATTTGTAAAAGAAAATAAGTATTCAACACATATTCGTAATGGTATTGTAATATCTATATTATTTATTATAACTGTGCTACTTATTAAATTTACTACTTTGAATTATGGACTTTTATATCTATTTGTAATCATTTCAATCTACTGAATTTGAACTATTCATAATCAACCAGTATATAAAATGCCTTATATCTATATGTTTTATACAGCTCTTATGAAAGTTACAGGAAAGACTAAAGAAGCAAATGCAAAGTATAACGTAGAAAAAAATATTACTTTAAAGGTAGAAGATAAATAAAAGTATTTATTCCAAAAAATAAAAACAAAATATAATTAACATTTTATTATGAATGTAATAAGAAAATCATCTTTAGATAAATGAAAATCAATTGCAGTTAAAAAACCTGCAACTGTTGTTTGAATGTGAGTAAATCAAGAATTAAAAAAACATCAAAATAAGGTTACAAAAGTTATGGATCATAAGAATCAAAATAATAAAAGTAAATCCGTTGATGAAGCTATTCTTAATTCTCAATATTTTACACTTGTTAATAATGTATATCGTGATGTTCATAACCATTTAATCGAATATGGTATAGATCCTTCAAAAGAAGAAACAGAGATTTTAGAGAATAATTTGCATAAATATAAATTGATATCTTGATTAGAAACTAACAAAAGATTTACTAAGTTTAGTCAATTTACTCTACAAAAAATTATAATTAAACATATATCGAGTGAGCTACCTTATGTTGATCAAGTAGGATTTAGACAAAAAATTGATCTTCCTAACAACACATATAGTGGAATCCTATTAGATTTACAATCAGAAAAAAAGAAAAAATTGGAACTTAAAGAAAGTTTAGAGAGATTCAAAATGAGAAAAGAAGCAGATGTTTTATTTGAAGCATTAAATCCAATAAAAAAAAGATTAGAAAATGTTACACGTTTTACAGTTTGATTATCTAATGGAGAAGATATAAAGGCCGCAAATAAACAATTGGGTACAGATGAATGTAGAAATATATCTATGAAAAATAAGGAAGAAATAGAATCTATTTTTACTAAATTATTCAAAGATAAAGAAAATCTATCAGAATTAGAAAAAGATAAAGTAATTATTTTAAAATTAGAACAAGAAATAGTAGTTGCTGCAAAAAAATCATTTGAAGCTTTTATAAGACATATATGTACTTTATATAAGGATAAATTTACTCTTGCAGAACATAACAGTTTTAGAAATCTATTAATAGAAAGAGTTAATAATTCAGAAGATTTAGAAAATTTCAGACTGAAGCTATTTAAAAGATTAGTTCAATTACAGATTAGAAAAGTAAAAGAAAAGCAAAAAAATTATTGATTACAAAAAAAGAAAAGATAATATCTTTTCTTTTTTTAGCTTTGAATTATATAAAAACCTGTAACTATACCTGTTGTTTCAGTTCTGAGTATTCTATTTCCTAGATGAATTCTAGAAGTATTTTGTTCTAATATTTCTACTTCCCTTTCTGACCATCAACCTTCAGGTCCAACAAATAAGTTTATTTTATCTCATATTTTTTTCTCAATACTTTTTAAATCTTGAGAATTATTATTTTTAGTATGAAAAAATATATTTTTTCAGTCTGGTAAATTATTTATATCAAAATTATCAGATATATTAATTTTAGGTATTATTGCTCTTCCTGATTGTTCAGCAGCTTCTGTTATAATCTTTTCAAGACGAATAAGTTTATTATCAGAAATAACTAATTTTTGACTTCTATCGGTTCTAAAGAAATTGAACTCGCTAAACCCAATTTCGGTTCCTTTTTGAATGATATATTCTATTTTTTCTAGTTTGTTAGGAAGTGCGTTATAAAGAGATAACTCAAAATCTATTTCTGAATCATTTTCATGCTGAGAAATTCTTTCTAGAGAGATTTCTCTTTTTCATAATTCTATTATTTTAAATAAAATATCAGATGTATTAATTCCATCAAATAAACTTATTTCTTCTCAAATTCTGACTCTGAGTACTTTTGTTAATTGATGAACTAATTCTTTATCTTTAAGAATAACATTTTCTTGAGATAAATCAGTATTTTCTAGGTAAATTCTTTGCATATTTTTAATTAATTTTAGTATTTATATAATTATATTTTAAATAAAATTTTTCACAAATAAAAAAGCCTACATAAATGTAGGCTTTGGTTATATTACAAATAGATTTATTCAATGATATTGACTGAATAACCTAAATTGTACGAAGTTAATGGATGTTCTGTTGATAATCCAGGCCCATCAATGTCGACTTGTAAGTCTTCATCTGACATGGCAACATTACTTAGATTAATATCTAATGAACTATTTCCTTTCGGTAAAGTAAAGGAAACATTTACTCTTTGAAATTCTCCTTGTAAATCTATTGAATAAGCATCACTCATAGAATCAGCCTTAAATGACATAGTCACAAAGTGATTCGTTTGTATTGCCCATCCTCCATAAATTGCATCCCCAGGTAAGCAGAAATATTCATATTTTAGAGAAGTTGATCCATTTACTTTTAAAACAAAATGGTCTTCTTTAAGAGTTTGAATACAACTATTTGCTTGCATAATATCAGAAAATGTAACAAATTTAGTATCACCATTGACATAAGGTGAATCATAAGATTCAAGTTGTGTCATATATTCAGCTGATAATCCCTTTGCAGTTAAATTCAAACTTATACTAGCTGATCCTCTTTCTGGTACTGTAAAATCTCCACTAGCTCTAAAATTAACTATCTTACCATTTATATTTTTAGTTCCATTTGCAACTACAATATATTTCTGAGCAGGTAGTCTTAGATTTCTTAGATTTCCTGTTAATTCTTGGAATAATTCTTTTCCAACAACACCTTTTGTGAAAGTATATAAGGAAACTTTTACATTATTCATATAAAATGTTTCCAATGAATTCCCTTTAATAATTGTTTGTTGGTTAGTGTCACTAGATTCTTCAATAGGAATAAATAAATTACCTGTTCCTAGAATAATATTAGCAAGACCAGTTACCACAGGTGCAGCTGTAATAGTAATATCTTGATTATCAGTCAAATTATAACTTTTAGTAGCTACTGTAAAACCTGTTACAGCAATATTATAGGTGCCAGCAGTATTATGATTTAACATTAATTGAAAGTCTTTTGAGGCATACGATGATACATCAACAGAATTATTTTCAATTAACACGTTTTGACCATTTACTACAATATATCCAGTAATACCATTGAGTTCAAATGTCCATGAATCAATGTTTTCACTACCAGTTAAATTAGCAATCACAACGTCAGTATTAGCTTCCCCAGAACTTGCAGTAAAACTTACTGTAGCCGTAGGGTCTGCTGGTTGAGGGATTGGAGTTTGTGGAGTAGTTGAACTACCTCCACCACTACCACCACCACAAGCAGCTAGCAATATAACGCTAAAAAGTACAATAATTAATTGTCTCATTTTATTCTCCTTGAGGGGTTTTCCCTCGTTTTGTTTTTATATTTGAATAAGTAAAATACTTACCCGTGTGGCTATACTATAAATTTTTTTATATACTTGTCAAATAAATAATTTATTGTATAGAGATTATTATATGTTATATATCACAGATATATATATTTTGATTATGACGGTCAAAATATACTTTAATTTTTTTAGGCATATTAATTCAAAAATATGGATCAAAAGAACCATCAGATTCTATTCTTATGAGCTTTCATGAATGTGGATTAATTACATCAATGATTGCTTTTATTCTAGGCCTTCCATTTACTTTAACCGTATAATCTGTGATTGTATCAATAAATGTTCATTCTACTTCTAATCATTCAATTTTTAGTCTTTTTAACTTACCTTTTTTCATCCTTGGAGTTATTGTGAATAGCCAAAAAACTCAGAAGAAAGCTAATGTTGGAATTATAAATGGAATTCGCACCATTTCTACAAAATAAGCTACTGATCAAAATACAAAACTTCAAACTAAAAATACATATCATATACTTATTCGTCAACTCATCATTAAAGAAAATGGGAGAAAAAATAAAGATAAAAATAATCCCATATAATAATAAAACTCTTTAAAAAAAATTATGTCTGTTCATGTTTTATTTGTGAAAGATATGAGATATAATTTACTTCACTCCAAACCTAAAGTATAGTAAAAATAGGCATATAGACATATTCATATTATAGAAAATAACAATGTAATATTAAAAATTTTATTCATAATAATTAAATAATTGATTATAAAAAAAATACTTTTATATATAAAAGTATTTTTAAAATTATTTTGCTCTAGGCATTCCATAAAAATCGAATCCTTTTCCATCAACCATTGATTTAGTGATGAAGTTTTTCTTTTTTCCTGTTTTGAAAAACCCTCTATCATCGATAACACCTTGTTCCATAAGTGCTTCTATATTTTTAGTTTTTAATCTTTTTTTAGGAAACTTTTCTTTATTTTGAAGATAATGAGTTCTTGCCTTATATGATTGGTTTTTTCTTGTTTGAGCATTTTCATTTCCAATATATACTGAATGATCCCCTTTCTTTTTCCCTTTTGCAAGTTTTCTCGCAGCAGCTTGTTTTTTTACTATATTAGATTTCAGTCCGTGACTATTAGCCATAATTCTTTCTTATCAGGTATAAAATGTGAAAAACTCACTTGATTTGGCTGTATTGTATTAATATTTAGGATAAAATCAAGATAATATCCAAATTTTATTAGTTATTTTATATAAATTTTTAATAAGATATTTAAAATAATTATTAGATATCTATTTACATAAAACATATATTATGTATAATAAATAAAATTATATTTATAAAAATATATCACAATGAAACATCCTTCTCAATGAGTTCCTTCTCATAATAAAATTAATGGGACAAATGAATCAATAGAAAATAGCCCTGTAATAGAAAAGATTCAGAGCGTTCTTTGATCTGATTTTAATGCTGTTATTACAGAAAATAAAACTTATTTATCAACAGCACTTTATCTAATATATTGGTATCATAGAACAGTAAATAATCCAGAAAAAAATAAAAATATGCTTGAAAATATTGATGCATATTTTTGAAAAGATAATAATGAATCTATAGTAAAATTAATCAATGATCCAGAAATAAAAAAAATTGCTTTTGAGCATATTGAGTGAAATGTATTGGTTTCACCTACTGTTGATATTTGTATTATGAATGAAAATTCTGAGATATTATCACTCCAAAGAGAATACTTTCCAAAATGACCTGCCTTAATTTGAGGTTTTATACTTGATGAAGATGAAAATAATATTTTAGATATTGATGCTAATATATTTACTGCATTAAGAATAGCTTGAAAAAAAATTATCTGATGAGAAGTTATATATGGAGATAATAATCAAGAATATTTTGTTTCAAACACTGAAGATACTATTAAAATAAAGCTATCAAAAAATCATTTAAAATGATATAAATATAAAGATAAGGTTACTCGTATGGTTGAACCTTCAGACCCAAGACATATGGTTGATACGCATAGTTTTTTAATGTCTATTGAATGAAATATTGATAATAATAAATTATCTTGGCAGGAAAAAGACAAAATTATGGATCTAGATAATAAAAAATGATGATTTGCTTTTTGACACCATAGACAAATAATTTCTCAACTTACAAAAGATAAAGATGCTATTGTTATAGCAGAAAATTCTCATCATAAATGGATTAGAGGAATTATAAATAATCCTTTAGAAGAATCTGAATCTATTAAAACTAGATTTGAAAATAATAACAATAATGCAGAAACTCCATGTCCAGAGCTCTCTCCAATTGTTATAAAAATGATTGATGATTTATATAGTGATGAAATAAATGACATATGTGATGGTAATTCCTTTGCATTGGCACAAAGATACCTCGTTGATAATGCATTAAAACATTCCATAATAGATGCTAAAAACATTTGCCCTTATAGAAGTACTCTTTATGGAATTATAGCAGCTGTTCAATTTTTTGATATAATTTCAAGAATGAAAATATGATTTTACGAACATTGGAAGCATAATAGTTATAATGAACAAAATTCTCAAAAACAAAAGTACGCTTACTTTTTCACCCATAAGTACAAAAACCATTTAGATCAAATGTTAGCTAAATTTCCAGAAGAAATCATTATACCAACATATGAACACTTATGAGCTACTGATTTAATGAAAGTAAGAGGTATCCCTATTAGGTTTGTATGATTATCAAATGATTTTTTATATGTTGATGAGTTTTGGCAATCACCTCTAGAATTTTTTTGACATGATTGAGATCATTCTTTGAGAATGGCATATGAAGATGAAAAATATTGTTTAGATAATAATATTTCTAGAGAAGAATTAATAGAGAAATCTACAATATTTTGAAATGATTTATTAGAAAAAATTAAGATTTCAGAACAAGATAATATTAAAGAAAAAGAATTGAAAAAATTAAAGAAAATAATACTTTTTGAAATTATTCATGAAGATTCTAAGCCATTTATGAGAGATATTATTATTAATTCTATTCAGGTATGAGAATGAGCAGATATTCATAAAGAAAATATTATAGTCGACCCAAAAACCGGATATTTTGCTAGAGAAAAAATCGTTGAGGCTCAATGAGGTATTAGCCCTCTTTCATTTTTATTACACAAGCTACAGCATTGATTTTTTGATCAAGTCGATAGTCAAACCAGTCAAATTGTATCACCAGAGTTTAGAACGGCAGAAAATATAGCTCAAGCAGCATATGAAATATTAGTTGAGTTAGGTGCAAAGCCTCTACCATGAGTAGAAGTTGATAATAAATGAAATATTTCATTTGATTGGTTATTGAAACGTACCTGTTCTAAGTCCCCTTATAAAACTCATAATAAGGATTATGTAGATATTTCTTCAGAAAAATATTGAGATGGAACAAACACACAGTTATAAAAATTACTAAACAATAATTTTCAAACAACAAAAAAGACAAAGCCTAGAAGCGACTTTGTCTTTTTTGGTACATATTTTAAATTGGAGCGGGGGACGAGGTTTGAACTCGCACACCCGAGGGTTGAAGCCTCAGTACACTCACTCTATTATGTTACCCCCGCATGAAAATATGCATGAGGGAGTATAATATTATCTCTATTAAAGTCAAATAAATTTTTGATTTTAATGAAAATATGTTAAGCTAGTAGTATATAATTTTTTTTATAATAAATATGTTCAATTTTGATTATTCTAGTTTTGTTAATGGGATTTATACTTCTGTACTTGCAAGTGCAGAGTTTTATGCACCAAAGGTATTATGAGCATTAATATTACTCATTATTTGAATATTTGCGGCAGTAATATCTTATAAAATCATAATTTATGCATTTAAAAAATTCAAACTTATTGAATTAATAGATAAGCTTACCATTGATTTTGAAGACATCGCGAATATGCCTGAAATTTCAGTTGATGATAAAAAAGAAAAAGATATTAAACCATTAGAAAAAAAGAAGAAATTTTCACAAAGAGTTAAAATCGATGAGATTTTTGGGAAAGCAATAGGATATTATATATTTTTAGTTTTCTTTCGTTTTTCAATTGTTGCGATTTGAATTGATGAGGTAGAAAAATTTCTTTGAGATTTATTAACCTACCTTCCTAGTCTATTTATTGGTATAGTAATATTATTTTTCTGAGTACGTTTTGCTAACTTTATTTATGATGTTATTTATCAAACATTAAACTTAACAAAACAAAAAACTGCTAAAATTATTGCTTCAGGTGCGAAAGTAATCATGTTATTTTTTACATTGATGGTGGTTTTAGATAAAG
>Ga0233426_10001908_pt1 | contig 18173 bp, 19 predicted proteins | sample SI_118_April2016_6_FD_179875 | JGI IMG/M metagenome (GOLD analysis project Ga0233426, IMG submission 179875) | Seawater microbial communities from Saanich Inlet, British Columbia, Canada - SI_118_April2016_10_MG | ecosystem: Environmental > Aquatic > Marine > Inlet | place: Canada: British...
TAACCTGAAAAATGTTTCTAGATTGTTCGAGTCCTTAAACAAACTAAATGCAATATACGGGCTTTTAAGCCGTATAGAATCTATTATAAATATGTTTTTTAAGGGGGCGATTTCCTTTAAATTGCAATTAATTTTATCAGCTTTTATTATTGGACGTCTCAATGAATCCGTAAACATAAAACTATCCATGTTTACGTAGCCGTTAATAGACAAATCCTCAAGTTTATTAATATTCCCTTTAAAATTAAGCATTGTTGAAACCAACCCTTCGGCAGAATGCAATAGTAAGAACTCTTTTAAATATTTTGTATAACCTGATAAATCCATGTCTGACAAGCCTATTTTAGTAATAAAATCGCCCTTAACAGGATCAAAACTAGTGGATGAGAAAAAACTACCTCCATTTTTAAATTTGAATGCCAAATCTGCATCGCTTTTATCTTCCTGATTCCATTCAATATTAGGCACCAAAAAGTCTAATTCATTGAAAATAAAAATTTCATCAATAAGCCTATCATGAAAAATAATTTCTGAGTTTTTAAAATCTATGTTTGAAAGACTAAATTTTAAAATATCTGATGTTTTCAATGCACCTTCCAAAGTGTTTGATGAATCCTTCGGAGAATCATGAAAAGCAATCAAAGTATCAAAATTAAACACTGAATCATTTTCCTTTATCACGTTGGTTTTCAAATTTTTTACACACAATTGTTGTACCGTAATTTTTGAATTAAAATAGTGATATGGTCTAGAGTTCAAAATCAATGTATCAAAAGACACAAAGCTTTTCTCATCGTTTTCTTCATACAAATCGAAATCAAATAATTTAACCGTTCCCGTAAATAAATTAATATCTATATCTTCAATACTGATGTTTCTTCCTACCCACTCCTTCGCATTTTTTTCAAGCACACTTTCAACTACAATTGGCAAAACCCAAATAATAACAAGGACCGATAGAAATATTATACCAAGCGTAGATTTTGTTTTTTTATTTTTCAAAATGATTGTATTGCGCAGATAGTTAAGATAATTTACTGAAATTTATGTCGGCGAATATACAAAATTACTGTTCATTTTTTAATAAAGATATGTGCCTCATTAAACGCTTTGTAGACAGCTTTAATGTTCCATTATAAACACCTCTAATTCGTCCTTTCTTATCTATTAGTAAGAAATTTTCAGTGTGAATAAACGCACTTGCTTCTTTAGTTTTGACGAAACCTTCGTCTGAAAAATATGCACTTCTCGCAAGTTCGTAAATAGCTTCCTTTTCACCGGTAACCAAATTCCATTTATCTGAATTTATTCCATAAGTAGTTGCGTACTTTTTAAGAACAGATACAGAATCTATTTGCGGGGTAACAGAATGAGACAATAATAATACTTCGGGATCATTTAAGAACGTATCTTGAATTAATTTCATATTCAAACTTAGACTCCTGCAAATTCCAGTACATGAGGTAAAAAAAAAGTCAGCAACATATATTTTCCCCATATAATCAGATTTTGTTATGGTATCTCCATCTTGATTTACAAAAGAAAAATCTGGTATCTTATGAATTTTTTGATAATTGATTGAGTTCTCGTCAATCCATTCAGGGGTGAAATCTTGAGAATTAAAAAACGGCAAACTCATTACTTTCTTCGTTTTATTGTATTCTAACCTATGTTTATTTTTTCTGTTATCGCAATTAATTACAGAAACCATAAAACATAATAGAAAGATGAACTTGATCATATATGGATAAAATTTAAAATAAGTATTGATAAATCAATTTTCACATTGCAAATACTGCATCACATTTTTTTAGTCCTATCAATCCGAAACGTTCCCCATGAAGAACCACATAATTGGATCTTAAACTTCCATCTGGATTGAACATTTTTTGACAGCCCTCCTCTTTACCATTTACATAATTAAAAGAACGCAAAGGCACACCATTTGAGAACCATTCATTGGCCGCCCCATGGTGCAGTCCCTTTGTATTAAAATAATATTCAAACTTCAAGTTTTCATTGGGCCAAAACCCAACATGCTTTCCGGTTTTTACTCCATGAGAATAAGATCTCTCTGAAGCTAATTTCCCATTAGAGAACCAATAACACTCTTTGCCATGGAGTTTTCCTTTATGATAAATTTTGATGAATCTTTTTTGATTCCCAACCTCATAATAAGAAATTAAGGAACCTGAAAAAGGACTGCTTTTATAATAGAGAACACCTTTCTGAACATGTATTTCTTCGGCAGTCTCCTCAATCACCGAAGACTCATTTTTACAAGAACCTAAAAGTAGCATACACAATAATATATTTAATATCTTTTTCATTATCTTGAAATTGAACCTGCTATCCCGTAAAAACCATCGCCATTAATATAAGGTGCATCGGCAGAAACATGATAATGATAAATTCCATCAGGAAATTCTATAGTAGCTCCATAATGCCCGTGATAATCATCTAAATCAGCACTAGAAAGTAACGTTCCACCCTCTACCGGACCATACACAGGAAAACCATCTAATAACAAACCTAGCAGTGCGTCATCTCCAAATTCTTCTGTTAAATAAACGGGTTCAATATGGTAATGATAAGCACCATTCCCAGCTGGGTGTCCTAAATACTGATCAAACGAATTTATTTCATTATCCAAGGCAGAAAAACCTGCTGCATATTGATTGAAAAACACTACTCCATTTCTAGAAATCCCCATGGGCCCCATAGGTGTGGCTTCTTTATTGACTGCTTCTTCCGGGTTTAGTGGTATCGAAAAAGTGATATTCTGTTCTCCTATTCTATTAGGATTTAATCGAAATTTCGTATTTGTTCCCGTATAATCTATTTGCATGTCATCTTCCCAATCGGTATCTGCATAGTAGGGCGATTTATGATTTGGTAAATTTGAAGTACTGATAGATACAATACCGTCAGACACAGAATAATTCACTGCTTCTGCGTTATCAAACATGGTTAAAATTGAAGTAATATCGTAGTTTGTATTTTCAGGTTCCTCTTCTGTATCATCAACTTGTTCTTCATTGTTTATAAGTTCCTCTTCGGCGGATACTATTTGTTCTTCAGACGAACAACTCCCCAAAAAAAACACCATCAAACAGCTTAGAAATAGTTTTAAGCTTTCAAATAATCTCGTAGTTTCATTCATAATGATTCAATTTAGTCGTTATAAAATATAGGTTCTAACTAATAGAACAAGTAATTAATACAAAACCCTACTCCAAACAAAATATATTTTGAGTGCCCATATATTCATAAATCAAAACTATATTTGCTTTTTATAATGATACATCTCTAAGATATGAAAATTGTTTTTGCTACACATAACCCGAATAAAAAGAATGAGGTTGCCGCTTTGTTGCCTAACATAGAGCTTCTTTCTTTAGAAAGCATTCAATGTCATGAAGATATTGAAGAAACAGAAGATACTTTAGAAGGGAACGCCAAAATAAAAGCCAACTATGTTACTGATAATTTTCAATTAAATTGTTTTGCTGACGATACAGGACTTGAAGTTGAGGCTTTGAATGGAGCTCCCGGTGTGCACTCTGCAAGATACGCTGGTAAAGAGGTGGATACTGAAAAAAACATGGAGAAGTTATTGACCGCCATGGAGGGAAAAACGAACAGAAATGCCCAATTCAGAACCGTAATCGTTTTAAATTTAGATGGAAAACAACATATTTTTCAAGGAATTTGTGAAGGTGAAATATTAGATAAAAAATCTGGTACAGAAGGTTTTGGTTACGATCCTATATTCAAACCTAAAGGATACGATATTTCATTTGCTGAAATGAGCATGGATGAAAAAGGGAAAATAAGTCATCGAGGGTTGGCAGTATCTAAGCTGACTTCCTTTTTAAACAAATTATAAGAATTGAATTCAGAAAGGACATACACAAAACAAGCCCTATTTTTAGGAATACTTCTCACAACAACTTGGTTGGTGAATATTAGTTTTGGTTCAGTTGACATTCCTTTAAAAGACTTGTTTCAAATTATTCTCGGGAATTCAGGCAGCAAGGAGAGTTGGAATTACATCATATGGAATTTCAGAATTCCAAAATCGATTACCGCAATTTTAGTAGGCTCTGGTCTTGGAATAAGTGGATTGCTCATGCAAACTCTTTTCAGAAATCCTTTGGCTGGTCCTTTTGTATTAGGAATAAGCTCTGGTGCGAGTCTAGGAGTTGCCTTGTTAATTTTGGGATCTACTTTTTTAGGGAGTTACTTTGTATCCTTTTCTCTCTCAAGTTACAGTATTACAATAGCCTCAAGTCTTGGATCATTCTTAGTACTTTCCGTGGTACTAATTGCTATAAAAAAAATTCGAAATACCATGTCTATCCTTATCATTGGATTGATGTTTGGGAGTATCACCGCAGCAATAATTAATGTTTTGAGTTATTTTAGTTCGGCCGAATTACTGCAACAGTTTATATTTTGGAGCTTCGGTAGCTTGGGAAATTTAAGTTGGCAAGAATTAGGTGTTTTTTTTGGAATAATCGTTTTCAGCATCCTTTGTTTGTTAAAAAGCATCAAACCCTTAAATGGCTTACTTTTAGGTGAAAATTATGCCATGAGTATGGGAATTAACTTAAAAAAAACACGATTCTTAGTTTTAATTGTCGCCAGTTTAATGACTGGTGTCATAACTGCTTTTTCGGGGCCAATAGCCTTTATCGGATTGGCAGTACCACACCTTACGAAACTATTATTTAACACCTCTAATCATAAAGTTTTAATTCCTACTGTTGCATTTACAGGAGCTATTCTCATGTTGACTTGTGATACCATTGCACAGGTTCCCAATAGCGAGTATTCCTTACCTATTAACGCAATCACTTCTTTGTTTGGAGCCCCAATTGTTATTTGGCTATTAATCAGGAAACAAAAATCAACGATATAATGACTAAAAACAAGCAACATATCGTTTTACAAACCAAAAATTTATCGATTGGATACTCTAACAAACAAGAGGTAAATTTCATCGCAAAAAATTTAAGTTTTGCTTTAGAAAAAGGAAAATTAATCTGTCTCTTAGGTAGAAATGGAATAGGAAAATCTACATTACTCAGAACTCTTTCTAAAACACAAAATACATTATCAGGTGACATTCTAATCGATGGTGAAAACTTGTCGAACATCTCTTCCTCAGAATTGTCAAAAAAAATGAGTTTGGTTCTTACCGAAAAAATACCTGAGAGCCAGCTATCTGTTTATGATATAGTTGCACTAGGGAGACAACCTTATACAAATTGGTTAGGAAGGCTTTCTAAAGAAGATTTGATACGCATTGATAAGGCTATTGAATTGGTAGACATCAAAGATATCTGTGACAAAAAAAACCATGCTTTGAGTGATGGGCAATTACAAAAGGTAATGATTGCGCGAGCACTTGCACAAGACACAGATATTATCATTTTAGATGAACCCACAGCCCATTTGGATTTGCATCATAAAATTGAAGTTTTTAAAACTCTTCAACACCTGGTTCATAAAACAGACAAAACCATCATCCTTTCTACACATGAAGTAAATCTAGCACTACAATTGGCTGATGAGCTTTGGCTGATGACAGAAAATAAATTTACAACTGGAACTATTGAAAATCTTATAAAATCAAAAGAGTTAGAAACGATTTTTCCTGAAAATCAAATTGTATTTAATCCTGGTTTGAAACAATTTACTCTAAAAAAATAAGTACATTTAAAAACATCAACGATACTTTATACGCATGAAACATTTCTTTTTCTCCATTTCATTGGCTTTCATATTCTTATCTTGTAACACCACCAAAGAAGCTACTGCAGAAAAGTCTGTGCTGAACTATGCAAATACCATTACTTTGAACGAACTCAAGACAAACCTGTACACTTTTGCAGCTGACGATTTTGCAGGACGTGAAACAGGAGAGAAAGGTCAAAAATTAGCTGCAGAATTTTTAAAAAAACAATATCAAAATTACGGCATCAAAAGTCCAATAGCTAAAGACGATTATTTTCAAGAAATTCCAACATCTTTTTTACCAGAAAGTGTAAAATCCTCTGAAAATGTAATTGCTTATATAGAAGGCACAACCAAACCAAATGAAATAGTAGTCATTTCAGCACATTACGATCATCTAGGCACTAATGCTGATGTAATTTTTAACGGTGCCGACGATGATGGTTCTGGAACTGTAGCCGTTTTAGAAATAGCGCAGGCTTTTAAAAAAGCCAAAAATGAAGGCAACGGTCCAAAGAGATCTCTGTTATTCCTCCATCTAACCGCAGAAGAAAAAGGACTATATGGTTCGAAGTATTATGTTAAAAATCCTTTGTTCCCAATTAAAAATCATGTCGCCAATTTAAACATCGATATGATTGGTAGAATAGATGATGCACACATAGGTAAAAACAATTATATTTATTTAATAGGATCCAATAAATTAAGTACCGAGTTACATAATCTCTCTGAGCAGGTAAATACTGAATTTATAAACTTATACCTCGATTATAAATATAATGATGAAAATGACCCCAACCGATTTTACTATCGATCAGACCATTATAATTTTGCAAAAAATAACATTCCTATCATCTTTTATTTTAATGGTGTACACAAAGATTATCATAAAGCTACCGATACCGCAGAAAAAATAAATTATGAACTATTGACAAAAAGAACAAAACTTGTTTTTCATACCGCATGGGAAATTGCCAATCGAGAGAATAGGATTACAGTAGATAAAAATCAATTAAAATAGCTTTATTATACACAAAAAACAATATACACATCTAAAGTGTCGATTCTATTAGAATATCTATAATGAAGTAAATTTAATATTTTACAATATTGTTATTGATAATCAAACTATTTTATTATATTGCCCAAAATAAAAAATTAAACTCTCAAAAACAAACATGGATTTACTTAATCAAGCTTTAGAATTTGAAGAAAATGTTTCTACATATAAATCAAGAGACGAACGTATAAAAGCGTCGCATAAGGCTAAAGAATTAGTTCTTGCATTAAACGAAATTTACAAAGAAACTAAAGATCCTAATATCATGGATGTGATGAAACGTGTTACAGCGATAAAACAAAAATTTGAAAAAAGACTAAAAGGTAGGTTAACTCCCTAAACAACATTAGACTAATAATTCCTTTAAACTTTCTACAAAAAACTCAACATCTTCGATCTCTGTAAACTTGCTAAAGGACACTCTTAATGACGTATGTGCTACATGCTCGGGATTTAATAATGTTTCTAGTACGTGAGATCCTTTGTTACTACCACTCTGACAAGCGCTCCCTCCAGAAACAGCGATTCCCTTCATATCTAGATTAAACAATAGAAATTTCTGTTCATTTGGCAAACGCATGTTCAGTATGGTAACTGTAGATGTTTCTAGATTATTAGATCCCGCATTAAAACAAATCTGAGGTAACTGCTCACGTATCATGCGAATGCATTGTTTCTTTATGCTCAAAATATAAAAAACATCACTTTCCAAATTGTCTAAACAAGTTTTTAGCGCAGTATCCATGCCTAAAATAGAATGCACAGCCTCTGTTCCTGCACGAATCCCTTTCTCTTGTTCTCCTCCAAAAATCATTGGCTTTACGCCAAATCCTTTTTTAAAATATGCAAAACCGATTCCTTTAGGACCATGGAACTTATGAGCACTTGCAGAGATAAAATCAACATTTAAATCTGATAAATCAATATCAAAATGCCCGACCGCTTGCACGGAATCAGAATGAAAAAACGCATTGTATTCTTTACAAATACTAGCTATTTTTTTTATCTCTAATATAGTTCCGATTTCATTATTTACAAACATCAAACTTACCAATGTCTTTTTATTCTCTGTTCCTAACAAACTTCTTAAAGAAACTATATCAACAACACCTGCATTAGACTCTTCAACAAAAACAACCTCAACACCATAATCTGTATGAAGTTCATTTACTGTTTTTAAAACAGCATGGTGTTCTAATTTAGAGGTAATAATTTTTGACACTCCTAAATGAGCCACTGCATTTCTTAAAATTAAATTATTTGCCTCCGTACCTCCGGAAGTAAAAATAATCTCACTTGCGTTTGCGTTTAGATTTTTAGCGATGTTCTTACGACATGTTTCAATCAATGATTTAGCCGTTCTGCCAAAATGATGGGTTGAAGATGGATTTCCATAATTCTCTCTCATCGAGGCTGACATACTTTCTATAACCTCTTTAAATACAGGTGTCGTGGCAGCATTATCTAAATAAACTTTTCTCATTGAAACGGAATTAAAGGCAGGTTCTAAGCCATATATTACACTCAAAGAACAAATGTAATCCAATTAAAATTAACAATAAACACTTTTTACATTCTCTTTAAAACACCTACATTTGTCGCATACAATCAATACAATGAAAAAATACGGTTTTCTGGCTCTTCTGTGCCTTTTATTAGCTTGTGATGATGGAGATTTTAATGTTCCGTCTTTTGATTTTGATGGGCTCACCATAAACAATTGCGGAAACATTGTTTTTAACAAAATAACATCCATCGGCACAGAATCTTTAATTCTACAGATTAAGGCGGATAACACCGATGACATTGTCTTTAAAACCCCAATGGACAGTGTCTATTTTAGGATTACACCTAATAGTGAGAATACCATGTTCTATAAAATTTTTAACGATGGTATCACTTCTAGTTATTTCTGTGTTGACATTCCCCCATCTACGCCTATTGTTACTGAAGAATGGTTTGGAGAAGGAGATTTGTATATCACAAATACCATTACTTTAGATGATAATGATGGGGTGCCAGCAGAATTAGAAGATATCAATGGAAATGGAGACTTAACGGATGATGATACTGATGGAGATGGTTATCCTAATTATATCGACGTAGACGATGACGGAGATAATAAACTCACAAAAAATGAAGTTTTCACAATTAGTACTGGCGAAATGATTCAAGTAGAATCTCCCTTTGATGTAGATACAGACGGAGACGGTATTAAAAATTATTTAGATACTGATGATGATGGTGATGGAACTTTATCCGTTGAAGAATCTGATACAGCAGATGCTAATAACAATGGAATTAGTGATTACTTAGACAACAAGGATAAAATTGCTATTACTCCTGCGGTACCTTTTACCAATAGTTATGCATATAAATATGTAATGAGATTTGAGTTTTCTACATTAACATTATATAGTGACACGAGTACTATAAATTATCAAAATGGCTATAATTTCGGAACAAAAACTGGAGAGTATACTTCTACGGAAAATCCAGGGGATATCGTGGAGTAATTAACTTCTACTTTGAATAATATAAACTTCGGTTGCTCCTTTACCGTACTTGAGGTAAGAACCTTCAGATATTTTTACAGGATATCTGCCTAACAAATAGTGCAATTCTTTTTGTAAAACTCCCTCACCTACTCCATGAATAAACACGATACGTGGAATTCGTTTACGGATCGCAAATTCGAGTTTATGCTTTGCCGTATCCAATTGGACTGTCAACATATCAAAATTCTCCATACCTCTGGTCGACTTTACCAAATTTTGAATATGCAAATCTACTTCCATAGGAGGAACGGTCCCTTCTTTTTTATTTTTTTTTACCTGGTAATTTTTCTTTTTCTCAGGTTGTATTTTTGCTTGTAACAAAGGATTGTTAATATCGGAAAATTTCGATAACTCACTCTGATTCTTGCCTATTTTAACCAAATCACGCTCACCGTAGGTCAATTCAAAGCCAAGCTCATCTTCAATGACAATCTTAGCTTTGTCAACAGAAACCACGACACCACGAATAGCAGCGTCTAAAACAGCCACTTTATCTCCTTTTTTAAACTTCATACCTATACTTCTCTATCTTTATCATAAGAGATTTGAGACAACAAATATTCTATGATTCCTATTCGGGCTGAAGTTTTCCTATTCCCTTTTATGATTTTCCATGGAATATCATCTGCGGTAGTATTCTCAAACATTCTTGATTTGTAAATGGTATACTGATCCCATAGTTCTTGTGCAGACTCATCTACCGAGGTCATTTTCCATTGTTTCAATGGGTTCTTTTTTATTTCTTCAAACCTTTTTTCTTGTTCTTTTTTGTTGATGGACATATAGATTTTAACCAGTTTGACTCCTGATTGCGTAATCATGCGTTCAAAATCATTTACCTGACTCATAAAAACCTGATATTCTTCTTCTGAACAAAATCCATTAACAGGCTCGACCACAGCTCTATTGTACCAACTTCTATCAAAGAAAACAATTTCACCTGCTTTTGGAAACTTTTTAATATACCTTTGAAAATACCATTGAGATCTCTCTTCTTTCGACGGCCTCCTTAAGGCAACTATCCTAAAATGACGTGGATTTATTCTTTCAGTTATACGCCTTATGGCACCTCCCTTGCCAGCAGCATCTCTACCTTCAAAAATAACTATAACACGCTCATTTTTTTCAATAACAGAGGATTGCATTTTTATTAATTCAACTTGAAGTTTCTTTAATTTTTTTTCGTAATCATACATACGTAAAGCACGCTCTATGCTTATAGTATCTTTTGCTACCAAGCCTTTAATTCCAATTTTTGTATTTAGCTTATCAATCACTGATTTTCCTTCTAAATTACCTTCCATCCCTTTATCCGCAATTCTTTATTTATTACAACAATACTAATCTATTTGGTGCGACGACCTAAAATAATGCATGATTACATTTGGATCGGAAAACAAAGAAGTATTAGAGAAATCCTTCCCTTCATACTCAAATTTAGATAGTACATAGCGAATACATTCTAACCTTGCTACTTGTTTATCATTTGTTTTTACAATCACCCAAGGACTATAACTCGTATGAGTCTTACTATACATTTGTTCTTTAAAATGTGAATACCTATCCCATAACTCCTGACCTTTTTGGTCAACAGGACTAAACTTCCACCTTTTTAAAGGATTCTTCATTCTAGAATTGAATCGTTTTTCTTGTTCATCCTTAGAAATCGACAACCAAAATTTTATGATAATTAATCCATCTTCATACAACATATGTTCAAACTCTGGAACCTGTGACATGAATTCATTATACTGTTTGTCATCACAAAACCCCATAACGGGTTCCACTACCGCCCTGTTATACCAACTTCTATCATAAAAAACAATCTCCCCTGGATTTGGCAACTCTTTAATATAACGCATAAAATACCATTGGCCTCTTTCGATATCAGTGGGTTTATTTAAGGCTACCAATCTAGAAGTTCTCGGACTCAAGTGCTCCATAAATCTTCGTATTGCTCCGCCTTTCCCTGCGGCGTCTCTCCCTTCAAATATTACGGCAACACGTTTGTTGTTTTTTGCCACCCATTGTTGAAACTTAACCAATTCTATTTGAAGTTTTTTCAACTCCTCTTCGTACTCAACAGTATCGAGTATCTTTTCATATTTTCCACCTTTAACTTTTAGAAGATCTTTTAGCTCTTTCTTCGATTCTAATTTTTCTATTTCTTCTAAAGTCAAGCTTTGCTTTTCTTCCATATCCCCAAACTCTTTTCCAAACATTTTAGAAGTGCTAATTCGCAACTTCACTTAAAAACTTAATACGCATCAATCTCATATCCTCTTCTTCATAATCTCCATCAAACTCATCAATAGCTGTTTGAATATCATCCGTTTCCGACTCCATAAAATACTCCATAATTTCTTCTTGTTGCTCTTCATCTAAAATATCATCAAGGCAATATGAAATATCTAATTTTGTTCCTGAATAAACAATGGTTTCAATTTCTTTAATCAGATCATTCATTTCTAACCCTTTTGACTTCGAAATATCTTCCAAAGACAACTTTCTGTCAGTATTCTGAATGATGAACAATTTTAAGCCTGATTTAACACCTGTGCCTTTCACAATTAAATCATCAGGCCGCAAGATATCATTATCCTTGACATATCTCTCAATCAAAGCAACAAATTCTTTCCCGAATTTTTTGGCTTTCCCATCTCCTACACCATGAACACTTGAAAGTTCTTCTATTGAAATTGGATACCTTAAAGCCATTGCCTCAAGAGAAGAATCTTGAAAAATAGCAAAAGGAGGAATCCCTCGTTTTTTAGCAACTTTTTTTCTTAAATCTTTAAGTATCCCCAACAACTTAGCATCACTTACTCCTCCTTGTAATTTTGAATTTATAACCCCTTGTTCAACATTTTCTGTGTGGGAATAAGAGTGATCTGCAGTCATTAAAAATGAGGATGGATTTGCAATAAAAGCATGTCCTTCTTCTGTCATTTTTAGAACCCCGTATTGTTCAATTTCTTTTTTTAACAAATTTACAACTAGTGTCTGACGAATCAAAGCCATCCAATAACCAGCTTTATGGGCCTTTCCAATAGCAAAAAACTGTCTTTCTGGTGTCTTATGAGAATTCAACATCGCATTCTCTTCACCTATCAATGTGGCAACAATATCTTTCGCCTTGTATTTTTCTTTTGAATCTCTCACTACAGATAACAAGATCGCTACTTCGTTACCTGCCTCAATTTTAGCTTTAGGATTTCTTGTATTGTCATCCATGTCAGCACCTAGACCATTTACCTCATCAAATTCTTCTCCGAAATAATGTAGTAAATACTTACGTCTGCTTAGGGATGTTTCCGCATAACCAACAACCTCTTGCAACAAAGCATGTCCTATTTCTTGTTCTGCTAAGGGTTTACTAGACATAAATTTCTCTAATTTTTCTATGTCTTTGTAAGAATAATATGCCAAACAATACCCCTCTCCATCGTCTCTACCTGCCCTTCCGGTTTCTTGATAATAACTTTCTAAACTTTTAGGAATATCGTGATGGATTACAAAACGGACATCTGGTTTGTCTATCCCCATACCAAAGGCAATCGTGGCAACAATCACATCGGTATCTTCCATCAAAAACATGTCTTGATGTTTGGCTCTCGTTTTTGCATCCAAACCGGCATGATATGGCAACGCTTTAATACCGTTTACCTGTAAAATATGAGCCACTTCTTCCACTTTCTTCCTACTTAAACAGTAAACAACCCCCGATTTCCCTTGATATCCACGAACAAATCGAATCATGTCACTATAGATGTCGTTCGTCTTGGGTCTTACATCATAAAATAAATTAGGCCTGTTAAAAGAAGCTTTAAATCTGTTGGCATCAAAAATCCCAAGTGTTTTTAAAATATCTTCTTGTACTTTTTCTGTTGCCGTAGCCGTTAAACCAATTACTGCTACATTATCGATGTTCTTGATGATATTTTTTAAATTCCTATACTCTGGTCTGAAATCATGACCCCATTCTGAGATACAGTGCGCTTCATCAATGGCAACAAAAGATATTTTTTGAGATTTTAAAAAATCTACATACTCTTCTTTCACAAGCGATTCTGGAGCAACATATAACAATTTCGTAACTCCAGCGATGATATCATCCTTCACTCTTGCTATCTCTGATTTATTAAGTGACGAATTTAAAACATGGGCAATTCCATCGTTTTCAGATATCCCTCGTATGGCATCTACTTGATTCTTCATCAATGCAATAAGGGGTGAAACCACAATCGCTGTTCCTTCTTTCATCAAAGCAGGCAGTTGATAACATAATGACTTTCCTCCTCCTGTAGGCATAATTGCAAAGGTGTTTTCTCCTGCAACAATACTCCGTATAACATCTTCCTGCAATCCTTTGAATTTAGAAAATCCAAAAAACTTTTTTAAGGGACCATGTAAATCAATTTCCTTTCTATTCATTACCTTTCCTAATCTAATTTTAGATACATTTGCAATTAAAGGTATCACTTTTTTTTATTCTACAAAATTAAAAATTTTGAAAAACATTAGTACAATTATTGACAAAGCATTACTAACTATTGATATAGAAAGTAAGGCCATTGCGAATTTAAAAAAATTAATCAATTCTGATTTTGAAAAATCCGTGAATTTCATATTCAATTCAAAAGGAAGGGTTGTTATTACCGGTATTGGTAAGAGTGCCATCATCGCAAATAAAATTGTTGCAACAATGAATTCTACGGGAACTCCTGCTATATATATGCATGCTGCGGATGCCATTCATGGAGATCTCGGGAACATCCAAAAAGAAGATACCGTGATTTGTATTTCTAAAAGTGGGAACACCCCAGAAATAAAAGTATTGGTTCCTTTTATTCAAAATTACGGTAATAAAATCATTGCGCTTACTGGAAACCCAGCATCTTTTTTGGCAACAAACGCAGATTTTGTTCTAAACTGTGCTGTTGAAAAGGAAGCGTGCCCAAACAACTTGGCTCCCACAACGAGCACCACTGCGCAATTGGTCATGGGAGATGCTTTAGCTGTATGCCTGCTTGACCTTAAAGATTTCTCTTCAAGAGATTTTGCCAAATACCACCCGGGAGGCGCTTTGGGAAAAAGACTTTATTTAAGAGTGAACGACTTAATTTCAAAAAACGATTTGCCAACAGTTACTTCGGAAACAAATGTGAAAGATGTCATCATTGAAATTTCTGAAAAACGATTGGGTGCCACTGCTGTTATTGATGACAACAAAATTAAAGGCATGATTACAGATGGAGACATTCGTAGAATGCTCGAAAAACATCATGATATCTCAAGCCTAACAGCAAAAGATATTATGACTGCGAATCCAAAAACATTGGATGCTGATGCTATGGCAATAGACGCTCTTAACACCTTGGAAAAACATGGTATTACTCAAATTCTAGTTGTAAACAAGGAAGCGTATGTTGGTATTATACATTTGCACGACTTGATCAAAGAAGGAATATTTTAAAAAATGCACGCAAACTAATACATTCATGAGCGAAGAAAAAAATCAAATGTCGTTTTTATCTCATTTAGAAGAATTAAGGTGGCATTTAGTAAGATCAACTGCAGCAATTTTTATATTTGGAATCGTATTATTTGCCTTTAAAAAAGAGGTGTATGACGGTTTTTTATTGGCACACTTAGAAACCAACTTTGTTACCTACACTTGGTTTTGCGATGCGTTTTCTGCTGTTGGAATAGAGAGTGATTTTTGCGGCGTAACGTTTCCTCAAAAGCTTCAGAGTCTTTCTATGACCAATCAATTAATGAATGCTATTTGGACTTCTCTAATACTGGGTTTGATCATTTCATTTCCCTATATTCTTTGGGAGTTATGGAAATTTATTGCTCCTGGGCTTCATCCGTCTGAAATAAAAAAATCGAAAGGTTTTTTGTTCATTACTTCATTACTCTTTTTTACTGGAGTTGCATTTAGCTTTTATGTGATTGTTCCTATGTCGGTCTATTTCTTCTATCATTTTGAAATTACGGACACCATTCAAAACAATTTCACACTATCCTCCTATATTTCTATGGTAACAAATACCATTCTTGGAGTTTCTTTAGTTTTTGAACTTCCTGTGGTCATATTCTTTTTGACCAAATTAGGATTGATTACTCCCGATTTCCTGAAAACATATCGTAAACACGCCCTAGTGGTGGTTCTCCTATTATCGGCAGTAATTACGCCTCCCGACATTGCGAGTCAAATAATTGTATCGATTCCTATTTTAATATTGTACGAGGTTAGTATACATGTCTCTCGATTTGTTGTCAAAAAACAAGAACAAGCCTAACTAAAAATCATTTTTGTATCATGAAACTTAGAGCTGAAAATATTCAAAAATTATATGGAAACAGAAAGGTTGTAAAAGGAATCTCTCTAGAGGTAAACCAAGGGGAGATAATAGGCCTACTCGGACCTAATGGCGCAGGAAAAACGACCTCATTTTATATGATTGTCGGAATGGTACAACCTAATTTTGGAAAAATATTTTTAGATGATTTGGAAGTAACGGAATTCCCAATGTATAAAAGAGCGCAACACGGTGTTGGTTACTTAGCACAAGAAGCCTCGGTATTCAGGAAACTATCTGTGGAAGATAACATTCGATCGGTACTGCAATTTACAGGGAGAACGAAAAAAGAAGAAAATGAAAAGTTAGAGTCTTTGATTGAAGAATTCAGTCTAGGACATGTTAGAAAAAACCGTGGTGATTTGCTCTCAGGAGGAGAAAGAAGACGTACAGAAATCGCGCGCTGTTTGGCGTCTGACCCTAAATTTATTTTATTAGACGAACCTTTTGCTGGGGTAGACCCCATTGCCGTTGAAGACATACAAAGCATTGTAGCACAATTAAAAAACAGAAATATTGGTATTTTAATTACCGATCATGATGTTCAAGCTACCCTTGCCATTACAGACAAAACCTATTTGATGTATGAGGGAGGCATCTTAAAAGAAGGAACTCCTCAGGAATTGGCCGATGACCCAACAGTGCGTAAGGTGTATCTTGGTGAGAGTTTTATTTTAAAAGAAAACAAGTTTAAATAACCCCCTAAAAAAAGCGACTTTATTTTTATAAAGTCGCTTTTTACTTATTTTCGCTTTGCTTACCATCTGATAAATACCGATCCCCAAGTAAATCCGCTACCAAAAGCAGCCAATACAACAAGGTCGTTATCTTTAATCCTACCTTTTTCCCAGGCTTCACTTAAAGCGATTACCACAGAAGCTGCGGTAGTATTTCCATACTGCATGATATTGTTATACACTTGATCATCCTTCAATCTAAATTTTTTCTGTATGAATTGAGCAATGCGCAAGTTTGCTTGGTGTGGCACCAACAAATCTATCTCCTCTGCCTTCAAACCATTCTTTTCAAGACCTTCCAAGATAGCTTCAGAAAAACGCGTTACGGCATGTTTGAAAACAAACTGACCATTCATATAAGGGTAATATGAAATATCATCTGGATCATTATTTTCAATTATTTCAGGAACCCATCTGCCCGTGCTTGGACCTTCTAAAACCAATTCTTTGGCATGCTTCCCTTCTGAATGCAAATGTGTAGATAAAATTCCCTTTCCTTTCTCTTCTGTTCTGCTCAAAACGACAGCCCCTGCGCCATCTCCAAAAATAACCGACACATTTCTACCACGTGTGGTTTTATCCAAACCACCTGAGTGATGCTCCGACCCTATGACCAAGATGTTTTTATACATCCCTGTTTTGATAAACTGGTCTGCCACAGACATGGCATATACAAAACCAGAACATTGATTTCGGACATCCAAAGCACCAATGGTAGGCATCTCTAACATCTCTTGAATTTCAACACCTCCACCAGGAAAATACATGTCTGGACTTAACGTTGCAAATACGATAAAATCGATAGCATCCTTTGTCAATCCTGCTCGCTCAATTGCCTTTCTAGCAGCTTTGGCTCCCATTACTGAGGTAGAATCACCAGATCCTTCTTTAATCCAACGTCGTTCTTTAATTCCTGTTCGTTCCTGAATCCATGCATCATTGGTATCCATCATTTTGGACAAATCATCATTCGTCACGATATTTTCAGGAACATAAAAACCCAAACCTGTTATTTTTGAATTGTACATCATATTGTGTGTTTAAACGGCATTAGCCATCTAAATATATGAAAATAATTTCAGTTCTATAAACATAGGTATCCACGATAAAGGAGCAGCCCCCCTTTGACAACCATCAATTTATACAATGAGGACAACACCGGAAAATATTCGAGAATCGTTTGTTTTCTCAATGGTAAGTGGTACAAAAACGAAAAATGTGTTTTGGAATTCTGGCGTTAGTAGTAGTGCTTTTTTTCCAGACCACTACTTGCTTTCCTATAGTATTCATTAAATCTGCCAAAATACTTTGGCGTTTTATAGATACCAATTTTAAATCTACACAAACCCGTATTTCTAATTTTAATATCTCAAAATTATCTAAAAATTCGTTTAAAAACACATTCTTTTCTTTAGCTCTGTTGGCGCGGTAAATACAGCGCATCAATACCAATACATCACGCTCCATATCCCTCCCCAAACTATATTTGTATTCTTTGGGGAAATTTTTCGTAGTTAAAAAAATTTCTAACACCAATTTATAGGTGTCTCTATAAACAGGAAGCTCTGTATGTAAGGCCATTTTAGTAAAAAAATTAAAACCAACCGCTTACGCGGTATTATTTAAATAGATAAATTGTTGAATTGTTAAAAAGCTCGAACAGCACGCACCGGATTTGTACCGAACTTGCCGTAGTTGCCGAGCTGGT
>Ga0233426_10001909_pt1 | contig 18172 bp, 15 predicted proteins | sample SI_118_April2016_6_FD_179875 | JGI IMG/M metagenome (GOLD analysis project Ga0233426, IMG submission 179875) | Seawater microbial communities from Saanich Inlet, British Columbia, Canada - SI_118_April2016_10_MG | ecosystem: Environmental > Aquatic > Marine > Inlet | place: Canada: British...
AATCATCAACTATTTCTTGAGATTGTTTTATACTTAATTCATTCATATTTTATTTTTATGTTATATATTATTTTTAATAAGTGATAAATAAACGAGTCAGTCTAGTAGTTTATCAGATTTAGCTATTTTATAATTTTCTAAAATATTATTTTTTTGAGATTCTAATTCTTCTTTTAAATCTTTTGCTGAAATATTTAAATTTCATCTCACTATTTGTCATGTTAATTCTAATATATTAGAATTATTTGTTTCACAAAAGAGATGTAATAAAGAAGAATTCACATATCATTCTTCATCTTTTATTGCTCATCTATATTTCATAGGAGATTGATAGGCAAAATAATCAGGAGAATATTTATTTTTTAATTCAGAAAATAATTCTAATAATTCTGAATATTTTTTTCATTTTATTTCATTTACTAATGGGATTTTATTTTTATCTCAAAGAGAAATATTTACTCAATTAATATTTACTACTAATACATGTATTAATTCTGATTCAAATCTGAATAATATTATTTTCATTATTTATTTTTTACGTTATTTTCATATAAATTAATCCAATTTTCTACTGTCATCTTGGTAACTATTTCTCAAATTAGATCATATGGAATATCATCTAATTTTTTAAATCTTACACAACATTTTCACATATCAAGTTTACGAGAACAATATTTTGGATATTCTCAAATAAACCAATCCAATAACTCTTTATCTGCATACATTCACATATAATAAAAACCAATATGATTTTTTTGCGAAGCAATATTAATAAATGGAAGTGGTAATTCAGGAGTACAATGATACCCTGCTGGATAAATACTATGAGGTACTACATAACCAATCATTCCATAACTCATTTCTTCCTCAAATCAATTTGGTAAATTATCATTAATTACTTTGCGTAATTTAATAATTACATCTTTTCTATCATCAGGTAACTCTTCTATATATTCTTCAACTGAAGTAGCATTTGAATTCATAATATTATATTTATTTTTCTAAATAAACTCTTTTCTTTCTATCAAATGGTGGATTAGATATTGCCAATAAAGTTAGTCCTTTTAAATGTTTATATGCTGTTCATTTAGGATAAAATATTAAATCTCATTTTTTTATACTATATTCTTTTCATTCTATTACACATTTTCATTCTCAATCTAATACATAATAAGCAACATCGCTTTCGGTATCATAACCTAATTTGATATCATCTCAAATTTTTCTTATTTTAGCAATATTAAATGTCTCACAATCAAAAATTGGAGTAGTTTTTGTATCTCCGTGATCATTTTCGAGTAAATCATCTCAACGAATAATAATTTGTTTCATATAAATTTAATTATATTAATATTATATAAATAATTGTATTGATTTTATCACTATAGTAAATAAAATAGCTGCAATAATTATACAATAAATATTCAATGCAAAACTTAGAACAAATTTTAGATAAATATTATTCAGAAAATGATCCAGTTATTATTGGTTGTTCTACATGACCGGATTCTATGTATTTATTACATAAAATACTTGAAACAAAATATGCAAAAAATCTCGTTGCATGTTATTTTAATCATCAACTCAGACCAGAATCAGATCAAGAAGAATTATTTATTGAAAAACTTTGAAAAGAAAAATGATTCAAAGTTGAAATTGCCAGTGCTGATATCAGAAAAATAAGAGATAATTTTCATCAAAGTAAAGGAATCGAAGAAGTAGCTCGTGAAAAAAGATATGCATTTTTTAATGCTATTTGTAATGTATATGAAACGAATAAAGTTCTCACAGCTCATCACTTAGATGATAAGATAGAAACATTTTTCTTTAATCTAGCGAGATGATCAAAGTTAACTGGTTTAATTAATATGACTGAAGAATCTGGTGGAATCATTCGTCCATTATTACAAATTTCAAAAACTGAAATATTAGCATATTTAGAAGAAAATCAATTAGAATACAAAATTGATGAAACAAATAATGATACAGAAATAACGAGAAATTATCTCAGACATGAAATTGTCCCTAAATTTGAAAAAATAAATTCAAATTATAAAAAGAATATTGCTAATATGATGGAATATTTTCAAGAAGTTAAATCTCATCTAGATGGAGAAGTTGAAAGTTTTTTAGAAGAACAATGAATTAAAATATTTAATTCAGAAAAATATAGAATAAATACTTTAGATATTTACTGATATTTTTATATTTCAGATTTCAATACTCTTTCTAGTTTATTACAAAAAGAAATTATTAGACATTGCTTCTATACTTCAAATAATAAATCAACTATCTGATTATCAGAATGAAATATTTCAGAAGTTATAAAATTTATAAATTGAAAAAACAATAAAACAGTCAAAGAAATACAAGAACTAAAAATGAGAAAAGAAAACGAAATTATTATATTTTAATATAATAAAAAATATTTATTATATTAATAACACAATCAATATGGAACAATTTTTTACAATGTGAGAATGAGAAACTATAATTTTCAATGAATTAGAACTCACATTATCATCTCTCACAAGAGAAGTAATTCCCGCAGATCCAATAGATGATAGTATTCCAGAATGAGTTTGACTCTTGTTGGTATTACAGCTACAAGTTGATAATAAAAAAAAGACTACTCGTATGAATATTCTTTCAGAACCATATCAATCAATTATGGAACAAACTTGGAAAGATTATACTATTAAATTAAATAAAATTAAAGATCATAGTGCTAAAATAAAAATTAAGTATACTTGAGAATAGTTATTTGATTTAAATAAAAAGACGACTCAAGAGTCGTCTTTTTAATTATATCATACAAATAACATATAAATATGTAATGGTATGAAAGCAAATGCCCAACTATCAGCACGGTCACATACACCTCCGAATGAAGCAAGTGTTGGAAAATAGTCAGCAATATTTAGAATACGCTTAAGTAAAGAAAAAATTAAATCACCTAATACAGAAAATAACGATATAAAGAAAGTTATAATAACCAATGTAATATCAGAAAAATTCTTAAATACATGGTCTGTAATAGGAAATATCTTATTCAATAAATAAACAGCTAGAGTCAACAAAATTATAGAAAATATAGATGCAGTAATACTTTTTTTAGCATTTATAGAACTAGAATACTTATAATTAATTAAACAAATAATATAATTATTAGATCTCGACAAATACTTACCTATATAATTTTGCAACAAATCAACAAGAAAAGCAATAAGTACAACACAAAATAATTCAAGTGCAGATATAGTATATGCAGCCTTAATTAATGAATATGAACTTAATACTAACAATATAATTGATAAATAATGTTTTTTCTTCGGTTTAATAATTAATTCAAATAAGAAGCCAATAGAGAAAGATATAGATATTGATCGAGACCAATCTAAGTCATTTACTACAATTACAGGTGCTAATAAAAGGAATAATAATATAATACCAAAGAAAAATTTACCAATATCAGAACTTTTACCAGTCGATTGATCAACTGTATATTTTTGTACAAATTTGGATTGACCTAAGTAATAAACAGAGGCAAATACAAAATTAAAATATACTATTAAGTTTAGCATAATTTATGCCTCTAATTAATTGATGGTATTATATTTATAAATAAAAATAGAAAAAAATCAAGTACTAATTAAATAGTACTTGATTTTTTTAATTCTGAGATTAATTTTTCGTCTAAATCTAATTTATTAAATTCTTCTTCAAAATAATGTTCTGATAATAAATCTGTAAGTGATTTCTTAGTACTTGGTCAAAAAATACCAGATCAAATAGAATTTTTATCTAATATAACTTCCCTATCTATTTGCATAGTAGTAATTGCTTCTTTTGTTTTTCATCCAAATATTGCAGTATCATTATCATTGAAATATCAGAAATGTTTTAATATGAGTTGTAAATCTCTTACTTCTGGAGAAATATCTCAGATACTCAAATTTCATAATTCTTCTATTTTTGTCTCAGCTTGATTATATGAAACACTCTTTAGTTCAGTTATTTTAGTTTTAATTAAATCTATATTTTTTTTATATTCTAATAATTCTATATAATCTTGATATAACGTTTTTCTAGTAATTGGTCAATAATAACTAGCTCATAAACTATTTTCATTATTTATTAATTCATTATTTATTTGATATTTTAGTATATCAGATTTGATTGAATCATATTTACCATCTATTTCTCAAGAATAAATATCTAGTTCTTTTAGAATATTTTGTAATTCTGCTATTTGTGCAATAGTTTTAACAGGATTATTAAATATATAATTAATATCTCATTTTAATATTACATTATTAGCATTATTTAATAAAATATTATTATTTTCTTTATTTTTATTGTTTTCATCATGTTCTAATAAAACAATATCATCATTATTAGACTCTAGTTTTCATAATCTATATTCTTCTAAAAATTTAGCTCTTGTTTTTTCTCACCAATATCATGCTCATAAAATTTCATTATGAGAAACTAAACTATGTTTTAATTGAAAATCATGAATAGATGAGATAAGGTCATTAGAATAAGTATAATCTACTTTTCATTTATAAAAATTATTATCCTGTAAAAATAACTTTAAATCATAGATATCATTTTTATCAGAACTTTTTCAAATAGATTTATAATAAATATTTGGAGTTTGCTCTAAAGAACTAACAACCCAAGTTGGTGCTGGTATATTATTATAATCTAAACTTGTATTAGAATTACTTGAAACAATATTTCATTTTACCTTTCTTTTTCCCCAAAATAATGCTCTTCTAAGTCACTCATCTCAATATCACATCCAAACATCTATCCTATCATTAGAATATCCTCTATTTCAAGCATTAACTATTGCTCCTCCTCTATCTTCTACAGAACCAATTCAAAGTCATTCTAGCTCAATTTTAGTACCAAATTTATAGTTTTTTGGTGCAGCAAGCATTCAAGAAAAGACATTTTTTCAACTAGCTCAAGCTATTCATCTTCAATTTAATCTTATTTCATCTTTATAATTACCTTTTAAGTAATATTTTTGATCTGGTAATGGAGAGTAATATGCTGTTACCACAAAATAACCTTCATCAGAAGCAAGAGCTTTGATAGGTAAGTTTATTAAAGTAATAACAAGTATTAATAATATAGATAATATTTTTTTCATAATCTAGAGTTTTTATAATATACTCTATATTTTAACATAAATAAAAGCATTCCATCAAAATTATGGAATGCTTTTATTTAATTATAAGTAGACAAATAAATTAATCTGACTTTAATATATTAATTTATTTATATTACAGTATTATTTTTAAATATTGTAATGTTTGTTTCTTTTTCTTATTTTTAGTTTTATTTATAACTTTTTGAAGCTTAGATTGAAGTGCTGTTTTTTGATTCGTTATTTTTACTTTATTAGATTTATATTGTTTTGTAAAATAAGTATCTAATCTCACTTTCAATCTAACAACTGCTAGTTTTTCTTTTCTTGTTAATGCATCAAATTGATCACTAACATCATATTTAGGTTCTATAAAGATATTATCATTTGTAGTATATTTAGACTTTAATACAGCAATTGTTCTTTTTCAAAAATAACCCGCTTGGTCATCATATTTAGAACTTATAATATCATATTTAACTTGAAAATCTATTAATTCGTCTTGTATAGATATATACTTACCATCAATAGCTCCAGTATATAAATCTAGTTCAGTAAATAATTTTTGTAATTTTTCAATATCTATATTATTACTTTTAGGAGTAACATATAAATTACTATATGAAGATATTACAGATTCATTAAAAACTACACTTACATCTACATCATCACTCACAATTTTTCATTTAACAATTCTACTTCCCCATTTTTCAGCTCTGAGTCTTCATGCATCACCAAATCACATCCAAATATCAATCCTATCATTTTCAAAACCTCTCTCACCAGCATTAACTATTGCTGATCATCTATCTTCTATAACTCATACTCAAATACCTTCTAATTGAATTTTAGTACCAAAATCATAATTTCTTGGTCCAGCTAACATTCATGGAAAAACTTCTTTTCCAGAAGCTCCATTTGTTCCTCTTCATTGCATTCTAATAGCCTCAGTATAAGTTCTATATCTTCCTAATGATGAACTATAAGAATATCTATCTTGTCATGGTATTGCTGAATAATATGCAGTAACATGGAAACTTCTTTCTCATTGCACAGGTACATCTTGTTCAAGGATATATTTATTATTTTCAAACTTTTCAGGATAATCATCTTGTAAAGCTGTTAATGTTTTTACTCAAAAATAACCTGCTCCATAATCAGAATTATTTGAAATTAATCCTGTTTGTTTTTGATAAACCAAAACAGATGGTAATACATTTGCATGTATTCCATCTATGTTTCCGGAATATAAATCTAACTCTTTTAAAAAAGTTTGTAGTTTGATAATTTTTGATGTACTAGATTCTGCAATAATTTTAGTTTCCAAACCTGGAAAACTAGCAGCAGAAACTGAAGATATATTAAACATTATAAATGTTAATACTATTGATACTAACGCGATTAAAAAACGCTTCAGTGATTCCATAATTTTGTATTATTTAAAATAAGCGAAATAATTATAAGACTTTTTCACAAAAATCAAGTTTTAATTATTCCGCTTATTTATCACATTAAGTAATCAATATGTACTAATTTTTTATACTCCAGCTCAGACTACAACTTTTGCATGTCTTAAAACTTTATCTCATAGAATATATCATTTTTCAAACTCATCAAAGATAATTCATTCTTCTTGACCTGGAACAGTTGTCATAACATCATGTTTATCAGGATCAACAGTAGATCATTTAGAATCAAATGCTTTTACTCACATTTTATCTAAATCAGAAATTAATTTTGTTTCCATAGAAACTATACCTTCAAATAATGCTCCAACTTTCATTTCTTCAGGAGTATTAAGTATCATTCTTTGTAAATCATCAATTCTAGGAAGAACTTTTTTTAGGATATCAGACTTTAAAAAGAAAATCATATCTTGTTTATCTCTTTCAACTCTTTGTTTGAAATTCAAAAAATCAGCTTGGGTTCTTGTTAAAGTATCTCTTAATTTATCAATTTCAGAATTACCTGTAGTTTCTATATTTTCTCATTCTTCTTCATTTTCAATTTCTCACGCTTCCATTTCATTTATTTCATCTTGCATTTCCTCAACTAGTTCTTGTTCTTCAATATTATTTCTTTCGTCTTTTGTCATTTTTTAATTTTAATAATTTAATTTATTTCAAGTATTATATATTTATTTTTTATTTTTCAAGATAAGAATTTTTATAAAGAAAAAAATCAATATTTTTATTGATTTTTTTCTTTATAAAACTAAGTGATTTGTTTTATAATTTAGATATTTTATCTAATAGTTCTTTATATAAAATATTGTCTGAATCTCAAGATTCTCCATTACTTAATAATATATACTGCTTATGTAAATACTGATTAATTTCTATAAATAAATCAGTATTAAACTCTTTACGTTTTAATTTAATAAACAGTATAGTTTGTTTTTTTCTTAATGTTTTTTCTTTATATTTAATATAAGATATTTCATCTCAATTAGATGTAACTTTAGACTTAATATTTCAAATATTATTTAGATAACTATTAAGACTCTTAATGTTATCTCTAATAACTTTATATTCTCTATAGTATTTTAATATATCTGTTTTTATATTATCTAGTCTACTTTTATCTAATAATAGTAATATTTTATTTAATTCAGAATTATTTATTTCTAAATAATATAAATATTTACTAAAATCCTCAGATAAATATTGAACTTTATTAATTTTTTCTTTATGTGAATTAAATTTATTATTATTAATAATAAATATTTTTTTCACTTGAGAATCTGTATAATCTTCTGATGTATTATAATCGAAATTAATACTATTATAATCAGTTATATTTAATAGATTTAATATATTATCTATATTATTATTTTTTAATGATCAACTACCTTCTAAAAGAACTTTTTTAGTATCTGTATATTCTTCTTTTTCTTCTTCCTCTTTTTCTTCATCTTTTGTACAAGATTTTCATAAATCTCAGCTAACACATACAGCTCATGATTTTTTATAATATTTATATACTCATTTACGACTAGATTCACATACAAGATGTTCATCAACTAGACACAAAATTTTTGGTTTACGTTTTGATCAACCACCTCAACCTCCTCAACTGCTTGGTTTTGATTTAGTTGTAATAATATAATTTCAAACAACTCATCCGATATTAACTTCTACAGTTGTATTAGTAGAATATTCTCCAGAGCTTAATCATTTAATTACTAAGCTGTTGTTATTAAAAATAACTCAAGTAAGAGTAGTGAAATCATTATTATTAATACTATATGATCAGTTATTTACACTAATAATAGATCATGTATTTATTCCTGTAATAGTAATAGTATTTGAATCATATTCCGTAGATAATTGAGCATTATTTAATTGAGTAAAAGTAAAATTATCTGGAGTATTATCTGTTACGATAGGAGTATTTATTCTATTAATCACAAATGCTCATGTTTGCGTATTTCAAGCATTATCATTTAAAATATAATTAATATTATTTAATCAAATATTTAAATTAATGTTTTCGCTCCAAGCATTATTATTTATTCATATATTATTTCAGTTTATATTTAAATTATTAATTCAATTTAGATCTGAAACAGTTCATGTTAATAATATGTTTTCAGCAGTAGTTCCTGATCATGAAATATCAGTTAATAAAGTTAATACTGGTTTTATAGTATCTAATGTTATAGAGTTTGAAATAATTGGACTTTTTCAGTTATTTCAGAAATATTGAATATTTAATGTTTTTAATCCATCAGTATTAGAAAGATTTATATTAATATTTTGTTTTGCAGTCAAACTACCAGTTTGAGTAAGATCTCAAGTAATAATATAATCTACAGGAAAAACAGAAGAATTTAATTCGATTTGTGTATTTATATTATTTGTAAGTAATCCACTATTAAAGTTAAGAGTTCCTGTTATATTTTCTGGAATTAAATAAATTAAATCTACAGTATTTGATTTTTCAGAATTAAGACCTTTTCAATTATTTGCAACGACATAATATTTATAAAAATCTTCTGTTACTAATATATCTGAGAAATTTGTATTTATTCAATTATAAATGCTTGTGTAAGTATTAAAATCATTAGAAGACGATTTAAATAATTCGTAATATACTTGATTTCATTCCTCAGATCAATCTAAATTAGTATCATCTCAATTTTTTCATATTGAAGTATAAGTTGATCAACTCCATGAGAAATTATATGAGTTATTATTATTTATATAACTCAAATTACTAGGGTTTGTTATATGTTCTCAATTTATATAAAAAGTAATATTTGTATCACTTTTTATATTTTTATTATTATCAGTATAATCCAGTGATTGATTTGAAAAAACAACATTATATTCTCAAGGTAAAATAGACGTTTGAATTTGTAAAACACCAGTCATTGAATCACCAGAATTTAAAACTATGTTTTGTTTATCTAAAATAGATATAAATCAGTCTGGTGTAGCTGTAGAAAGTGAAAAATTACTCGCATTACAATTAATGTTTTTATTTTTCAGTTCGTAAGCTAGGTTATGAATTGATCAAGTATTTGTTGAAATATATCTAGAATTTAAAACTAATTCTCAACCATTAAATATACATAATCCTGCTGAATTATCTATTACTACTATATTACTTTCAACAGATTTATTCCCTGCATTATCTAAAGCATAAACTTTGTATGAATATTTTAATGCTCATAAATCTATTTCATCAAATGATACTATATTAGAATCTCATTGTGGATAAATAGTTCTATGAAGAATGAATCCAGATCAAGTACTTCTATATACCTCATATTTATCAATTCCAGAACCATTATCAGTTGAAGCTGACCAGCTAAATTTATAAGTAGAAGCAACTTTATTATAACTTAAATTATTTATTGTTGTAGGAATAGTTCAGTCTACTAATACAGTTCAAGTAAACGTATATGATCAATGATCCGGAGAAACTCAATCATTATCTATAGCAGAAATACTATAAAAATATTGCTTATCTTGATTTCAAGTATTAAAAATAAATGATGGTTCTTTAAAATCTTTTGGATGTAATGCTACACCAGATGAACTAAAATTTCATACAAGTTCAGAATCAATATTATTTACTAATGTTAAATTTTGTTCGTCACAATCTACATCATTATTAGTAAATTTAAAATCAATATTTCATTCTATATTCGTTTTAAATACATCTGATCAGAATAATTTTACAGCTCATAATTCTCATTTCACACATACTCATGGATTTGTTTCAACTAAAACTTTCATTCAATTTGATACATCATCTAATCACAAACTTGTAATTCTAATATTGTTAATAGCATCATAAAATTCTTCTCAATTATTTAATTTTTTAACTAATTTTGTATTCGAATAACCAGAACCTCTATAAGTATGAATTGTTAAACCTGGTTCATATTTTGAGTACATTTGAGAATTATATCCAACAGGCTGTCTGTAACTTACATAATAAAATTCATTATTATTATTTTTTGGAAATTTTATAACCCTAGTCCCTGTATTTTCTACTGGATCCAATTGTAAAGGTTGTAAAGTATAATTATTTACAGATTGGTTAGCAAACTCGTAAAATCAGTCAATATGATCTCACCAATTTAATTGATCCATATGTGGAGCATTCACTCATATTTTTAAAGGCATCCCTGCAGGTCATCACATTACACCTGATTGATCACCATATTCACTGTTAACAGTTCAATTATTATCAGTATCAGTAGAGGCATGTCACATTCCAAAGTTATGTCATAATTCATGCTGAACAACTGAATTTGAAGAATATGCAATCCAACTATACATTGTAAAATTAGAATCTACAGATCAAACATTTCACAAACCTGCCCAATTACATCCAATTTTAGAATAATTAGGTAATATCAATACAATATTATGATATTTTGATGTATCAATTCATGAATCAATAGCTTGTTGAACTGATTGTGACCTCCAAGTAGAGTATTCACATTTACCTGCTCAATCTACATTAAATGGTCAAAAAATATCATTTTCTCAATCTCAATCTGTGTCAGCATTAATTTCTAATTCTCAATAACTTATTTCATTAAAATATTCTTTTGCAGAATTAGTCTCTCAGAATAGTTTTGATTTAGAGACTTCCTCACTCCAAATTGGAGTATTTCAATTTACATTTACCATAAAAACAGCTACATTTCTTATGTTTTTTGTTTCTGGGCTAAATTCTGCTGCTGCTACATTACTTTGCAATACAGTTTGATTACTTAAAAGTGATTTTACGATAAATATATTATCTCAATCAAGTCATCATAAAACAACTCTCGATCATACATATGATTCATCTATTATATTATTAAAATCTATAATAAACGATTTTCAATAAGAATCATCATATAATAAATATGTTTCTTCCATATAACCATTTGGTCACTCTCATATAACTTGTTCAAGTATTCATTCTATTTGTATATCATCAATAGATATAGATTCTTGTATTAGTCTTGTTCATGTTGAATTTAAATCAACAATCTTTTCGTTATTATGATCATGGTCATGGTCATGGTCATGGTCTGAGAAGAAATCAATTTCCTCCATAATATCTGAATTATTTGTTCAATAAACAAAAAAATTATTTCAAAATACAAGCGCAATAATACTTATATAAGAAATAATTTTCAATGATATATTTTTTCCTTTTTTAGATTCCATATTTGTTTTTAGTTACAAAACATAAAATATAATATTTATTATATATATATTATAAATATTGTAAATAGATAATATTCACTAGTAAAACTTTACTTTTCATAATAGCATGTATAGTAACTTACATAAATATTTAATAATAATTAATTATGAAAATAATTTCATGGAATGTAAACTGAATTAGAGCAGTTGCAAAAAAATGACTAAAAGATTTTGTAAAAGACGAAAATCCAGATATTTTATGTCTTCAAGAAACAAAAGCATTTGAGGCTCAATTTTTAAAAGAAGTTTGAGAACTAGAATGATATAAATACATATGGCATTCAGGTGAAAGAGCATGATATGCAGGAACTGTTATTTTTTATAAAAATGACATAGAAGTTGTTAATACGAAAAATCACTTTGAATGAAGAGATCATTTACATACAGATGGAAGGTTAACAGAAATAGAATATATAAAAGATTGAAAAAATACTGTTCTACTCAATGGATATTACCCAAATGGTTGAACGAGAGCAGATGGAACTGAAATGGTTACATACAAATTAAAATTTTACGATGATATTATCGAGTATTCTAATGATTTAGTCTATCAAGGTAAAAATGTAATTCTCACTTGAGATTTAAATATCGTTCATACAGAAATAGATATTGCTAGACCAAAAGAAAATCAAAAAACTATATGATTTTTACCAATCGAAAGAGAAAAAGTTACAGAATTATTAGATAACTGATATATTGATACTTTTAGACACCTTTATCCAGAACAACTCGATACATATTCATGGTGGAGTGTAAGAGCTGGAGCAAGACCTAGAAACGTATGATGGAGAATTGATTATTTCGTAGTAAATAAAGACTCGATAGATACTGTTGAAGATATAACTTATATGACTGAAACTTTGTGATCAGATCATTGTCCTGTAATGATAAAATTAAAATAACGAAAAAGAGAACCTTCCTTGGTTCTCTTTTATTTTTTACAATAATATTCATCAGCATTGATTGTAATTTCATCAAGATCTGAGAAAATTTTACAAATATCTTTTAATTGCTGTAAATTATAATCAATATATTCAACTTCTGCAATATTCAAATAAGTAGAATACCATAATTTTATTTCAAATGGCATACCATGAAGTTTAACAGTAATTGGTTTACAACTTGTATTTTCTATCGATATTATTTTACTTTTATTCTTATCTGATATTTTAATATCAATTGGTTCATCATAACATAATTCATCACTAGAATATGCTAATGAATTATAAGAAAAAAATTGAAAGCTTAAACAAACAATACACAATAACTTATTCATAACAATATACCTCCTTTTAAAGTATTATATTTTTTATATACATTATTGACATTATTAATATATATTTTATTAATAAAATGTCAATACACTTATATTTTGTGTATATATATTTTTTTATATAATAAAATTATTAATAATTATATAAATAAAACTATGAATAGTTTTGATTATAAATTTTTCGAAAAATATGTCCCGGAATGACAACAAATGCAGCATATAGTCCATCAACATTGGGTGAAGATTATTTGAAAGTTATTCTTCTGGTTGTTTTTATTTGTTCTAATTCCAGTATTCATTTACTATTACTCATTTAGAGTAAAAGATTTAATACAATTTATGTATTTAGAAATATATTTATTTATTATTTATATAAAAATAATTTATGATATATTTGATTGGTATAATGATGTATGGATAATCACTGATTCTGGTGTAGTTGATCTAGATTGGTCAATATTCAAAACTAAAATGTCAACGATAGATTTCGATAATATTGAATGAATGGAGGTAGAACAAAATTGATTCGTAGATAAATTATTAAAAAAATGAGATCTTATAATCCATAAAATCTGAGATGATTCATTTGTCTTACCAGACTGTTTATCTCCCTATTCAGCTCTCAATGAAGTAGAACATATAAAACATCATCACTATGAAGACGAAGAACCTGAAAATGATAGATTTGATATGGTTATGGATACACTTGGATGAGTAGTGGAAAATTATCTCAAAAGAGAATATCCAGTAGATGATGCTGACATCAGAAAAAAAGAAAATATTGATGAGTTCAAGAGGTCTTCTAACTCCATAGATTTAAGACAATAAAAAAGGGCCTTAGTTGGCCTTTTTAGATATTTTATGTTTATTATTCAGTTTTTATAAATTTTTTATAAATAAAAAACATAATAATTACTATTAACACTGTTGGAGAAATTCTATGTACATCTCCAATATAATCACAAAAATTAGTCATACCAATAATTGTTAACGCTAACAATGCTGGTAATACTAATACTACGAATAGTGCTAAAAAAGTAATATTCCCATTTTCGTATGGAACTTCATCTACCATCTTTTTATCCTTCCTTTATTTTAAAAGACCAAATAATTATAAAGAAATATTATATATGTCAAATATCAACTTAACGAACATACCAAGAGCTCCTGGGATATACAAATATTTCAATAGCAAGTGAAATATAATTTACATTTGAAAAAGTGTAAATCTTTTTTCACGTGTGAGTAGTTATTTTAATGGAAAGACAAAACTCAACTTTGCGAAGAAAAAAATGGTGGAACAGATAGTTAATATTGAAACAATTGTAGTTGAAAATGAAACTGAGAGTTTAATACTCGAAACAAATCTCATCAAAGAATATAAACCAAAATATAATATTCTTATGAAGGATGATAAGAATTATATGTATATCAAAATATCTAATGAAGAGTTCCCTAAACTCATGAAAACTCGTCAATCACCGAGTAACTTATCTGTAGTGAGAGGAAAGAAAAATGGAACTTATTTTGGACCATATATTTCTACTACTCATGTAAATAATATTCTAAAAGTAATAAAACAGCATTTCTGATATGGTTGTTATGACATACATTTTTTTAAAGAATGATCAGGTTATAATCTAGATAAATATTTATTCAAAAATAATATCAAACAAAAAAAGAACTGAATAACATCAAATGATATAAAATTAGAATATAATTCTCAGATGGATACTATTAAAAAATTCTTGAAATGAGATTATAAGAAAGTAATAGAATCAATGAAAGAAAAGATGCTGAAATATGCAAATAATCTACAATTTGAAGAAGCTAAAAAATCTAAAGACTTAATAGAATCACTAGAAAGTCTCGATATATCACAAAATATACGTGATAAAGTAACATGAGATTACGATGTAATTCACTATATAGATAAGTTTGATCATATTTATATCTGACTCATTGAAATCAGAGAATGAAAAATATTATGATATCAAACATTTGAAATTAAGAATTTTCTAGAAGAAGAAAAAGAAATAATTGCTAAGAATTTTATAGAAAATAGATTTGCTCAACAACTAGAAAATAATGAAAAAATAAGTTTTATACTTCCCTTTCAAATACAAGATATATTAAAAGAAATAATAATTGAATATCCACAAATAGGTCCCAAAAAAGATATTCTACAAATGTCTTATAAAAACGTATATGAACATGCATATAAAAAATATCTAGATTCACTTTCTACAAAATGATTCACGAAATCAACTATGCAAAACTTATTAAAATTATTAAGTTTTAAAGAAATAAATAAAAGTCTATTATTTGAATGTAACGATATATCACATTTTTCAGGGACACATACAGTAGCCAGTAGGAGTATTATAGAAAATTGAAAATCAAATACATCAAAATATAAGAAGTTTAATATAAAAACTTTAGAAGAATGAAAAATAGATGATTTTTGATCAATGAAAGAAGTTATGTTACGTAGAGTAGCAGAAATAAAAAAAATAAATATTTTACCAGATTTAATTATTATTGATGGATGAAAATGACAACTATCAAGTGTAGTTAAAATAGTACAGTCAGAAATAAATAATATAAATACTGAAAACATTTCAGATGAAGATAAAATTTATCTTGAAAATTTAAAGAATTTACAACTAGTATGAATAGCTAAAAGAGAAGAAGAATTATTTTTACCATGAGAATCAGAACCTATAGTATTATCTCACGAGAGCTTAGAACTAAGACTCGTACAAAAAATACGTGACGAAGCTCATAGATTTGCGATTACATTTAATAGAGACAAAAGAATAAAAGAAGTTAGAAAAAATATTCTAGAATCTCTCCCAGGTTTTTGACCAGTTACTAGAAAGAAGATACTTAATAAATATGGAAACATAGAAAATATAAAATCAGTGAAAATTGAAGAATTAGAAAAAACATTAAATAAAAATCAGATTGAAACATTGATTGATCATTGAATAATAAAAGACTAAAAAACTCGATATAAATCGAGTTTTTTTATGGTGTACATGTTGATGGGTTTACAATATGTGTAGAATTAGAGGGTCAATTAGATGTAAATATATTTATTCATAAAATAGGTAAAGTACATTCTATTACAATATTACCTGATGTTATATTGTTATTATTAAAAGCATAATTTCATATATTTGTTACACTACTTGGTATAGTTATTGATACTAAATTGTTTTCTGAAAAAGCAAGGTCTCATATATTAGTTACACCACTTGGTATAGTTATTGATGTTAAATTATTACGTGAAAAAGCATAATCTCATATATTTGTTATACTATTTGGTAAACTTATTGATGTTAAATTATTGTTGTGAAAAATAGTACCTCATATACTTTTTAAAGTTTTCCCATTTATAACATTAGGGAAATTAATAATAGTAGCATTTCATAGATATTGATCTACCTCAATTCATCAATCAAAAGGAGTGTATATATATTCATTTGACGTCATTCAATCATAGTTCATGACAGATGTTATGCTATTATCAACAAAAGCTGAACGTCAAATACTAACTACAGTATTTGGTATAGTAATTGATGTTAAATTATTGGCCCTATAAGCAAATTCTCATATACTTAGTAAGTTACTTGGAAATGTAATTGATGTTAAATTATTATATTCAAATGCAGAATTTCATATATTTGTAACACTATTTGGTATAGTAATAGATATTAAATTATTACTAGAAAAAGTCATATCTCATATTTCTGTTATATTATTTGGTATACTAATTGATGTTAAGTTGTTACCTCTAAAAGCATCATTTCAAATACTTTTTATAGTATTTGGTAAGGTAATAGATGTTAAATTTTTATTTATAAAAGCAGAATCTCATATACTTTTTACAGTTTTACCATTTATTACATTAGGTATATTAACAGTTGTAGCACTTCAAACATATAGATCTATCTCAATTCATCAATCAAAAGGAGAGTAAAGGTATTCGTTCGAAGTTATTCAATCATAATTAATCACTGATGCAATATTACCACTAGAGAATATACCTCTTCAAATACTAGTTATACTACTAGGAATAGTTATGGAAGTCAGGTTGACCATAATCATACCAAAAGCGTAATTTCAAATAGCGAGAACATCTATTCATCAAATTTTACATGGAATTACCATATCTGATACCATTCAGTTATAACCTGTAATAGTATTAGTTCCTGCATCAAAGTTAAAATCACTATCAGGATTTGGGTTTTCTGGACACGTAGGGGTATTATTTGATACTATTGCTACAGTAGGTATTTTCGTTTTCAAACTATTATTCAAAACACTCGCTACATAATTACTTGATGCACTTGATGAGTTTGAATCTACTGTTAATATTTCTGCTATTTGAGTTTCTGCAGCTATTTCTGTTCCTCAATAATTAGTTTGTAAATTATCTAGGAAATCTACTCTTTTTCATGGTTCATTTATTAACTCCTTGATATCTCATTCAAACAATATTACTTGATTTGGTATAAAGTTAAATCCATTCACTGGATTAGAATTATATATTGATCATGAATAACTTGCTGGTAAGTTACTATATCATTTATAAACTAGTTTTTGATTCGTTAGTATTGTTTCCAGTCTTACATCATTAATATCAGATGCTATTATACTTGGTACTCAGAGAATATAATCTGTTGTATCTTTACTTACTTTTATGATCTTACCATTATAATCTCACTTTATATATACATTTGCAATTTGATCTCATGCATATGTTTGAGAATTTAAATTTAATGAAACAGTATTTTCTAATACTGTTGCCATTTGATATTCTTGTCTTGTATTGGTAACTGAATATGCGTATGGGAGCTGTGTGAGTGGATCTGTTGGTACATTACTCATACTTATCATATCTCAGTATGAGTTTTGTCAGAAGACTCATTGCATCCAAGCTGTTGATCAACTATAAGTAATGTTTGTATTATCATTTGGAATAGGATATTTTACTGTTGTTTGTTTAAATAT
>Ga0233426_10001910_pt1 | contig 18167 bp, 12 predicted proteins | sample SI_118_April2016_6_FD_179875 | JGI IMG/M metagenome (GOLD analysis project Ga0233426, IMG submission 179875) | Seawater microbial communities from Saanich Inlet, British Columbia, Canada - SI_118_April2016_10_MG | ecosystem: Environmental > Aquatic > Marine > Inlet | place: Canada: British...
AACGTGCAGATGACGGTTGAGTTGATCCACCCGATTGCGATGGAAGACGGTCTTCGTTTTGCTATCCGTGAAGGTGGTCGTACCGTTGGTGCTGGTGTAGTCGCTAAAATTATTGAGTGATAGTCAGAATCAATGTGTCGTATTGGGCCGAGGCATTTAAAGATGTCTCGGCTTAACTGTCAGAAAGGAAAACTAAATAATTATTTTGTAGGCCAGTAGTTCAATTGGTAGAGCACCGGTCTCCAAAACCGGCTGTTGGGGGTTCGAGTCCCTCCTGGCCTGCCACCTAAAATTTCAAGATTGGTTGAACGCATGAGTGTTGTAGCAGAAGATAAGCAATATAGACTAGACTGGCTTAAGTGGCTGGTGGTACTTACGTTGTTAGGTGGCGCAATTTATGGCAACTGGTATTACTCTGCGGAGTCAGTGCTGTATCGGGTTATTGGATTTTTATTGGTCTTGGTGGTGTCTGGATTTGTATCAGCTCAAACCTCTAAAGGGGCGGCTGTTATTGAGCTTGCTGTCGGTGCTCGAACTGAGTGGCGTAAAGTTGTGTGGCCAACAAAGCAAGAGCGTAATCAGACTACGTTGCTTGTTCTTGCGGTTATTTTACTAATGGCGTTAATTTTGTGGGGAGTTGACTCCCTGCTCAGTTGGATCGCCTCGTTAATAATGGGTTAGGGGGAAGCATGACAATGCGATGGTATGTGGTTCATGCTTACTCAGGCTATGAGAAGAAGGTCGCGCTGGCAATTCAAGATCGAATTCAAATGCATGGCTTAGAAGATCGGTTTGGTGAGATTTTAGTCCCTACAGAGGAAGTTGTAGAGATGAAAAGTGGTCAAAAACGTACCAGCGAGCGTATGTTTTTCCCGGGTTATGTTTTGGTAAACATGGAATTGGACGATGACACCTGGCACTTGGTGAAAGAAACGCCGCGGGTGATGGGGTTTATTGGCGGCAAAGCTGACAAGCCTGCACCAATTACTGACAAAGAAGCAGACCTTATCTTGCAGAGAGTTCAAGATTCTGAAGAGACTCCCAGGCCTAAAACAATGTTTGAGCCAGGTGAGATGGTACGTGTTACCGATGGCCCGTTTAATGACTTTAATGGCTCGGTAGAAGAAGTTAACTATGACAAAAGCAAATTGCGTGTTGCGGTTTCTATTTTTGGCCGTTCTACACCTGTCGAGTTAGACTTTACTCAGGTTGAAAAGGCCTAGTTGATTTTTAGTGGTAGGTGCGCAATTCCGCGTTCCTGCCGGGGAGCCGAAGAAAGTATTTGCTGTTTTGGTAGATATCTGGAGGCGCTAGCACCCACTTAAGGAGAGGAAGTATGGCTAAGAAAGTAACGGCTTATATTAAGCTGCAAGTGCCTGCAGGTCAGGCCAATCCCAGTCCACCAGTAGGGCCTGCGTTGGGTCAGCATGGTGTTAATATTATGGAATTTTGTAAGGGTTTTAACGCTCAGACTCAAAATACTGAAGCTGGTGCCCCTGTACCAGTTGTAATCACTGTTTATGCTGATCGCAGCTTTACCTTTGAGATGAAAACGCCGCCGGCATCTTACCTTCTAAAGAAAGCGGCTGGTCTTAAGAGCGGTAGTGGTCGCCCCAATACCGACAAAGTAGGTACGGTATCAAGAGCGCAACTCGAAGAAATTGTGAAAACAAAAGAGCCAGATTTAACGGCAGCTAGTCTTGATGCTGCGGTTCGCACTATTGCCGGGTCAGCTCGGTCAATGGGTATTGAAACGGAGGGCGTATAAGTGGCCAAGTTAAGTAAGCGCCGTCGCGCGATCAATGAAAAAATTGAGCATGGTAAGCACTATGCTATTGATGATGCATTAAATTTACTTAAAGACCTTTCGGCCGTCAAGTTTCCTGAGACTGTGGATGTTGCGGTAAATCTTGGTATTGATCCACGTAAATCTGATCAGATTGTTCGAGGTGCTACTACCTTGCCAAACGGATCAGGTAAGTTGGTCCGAGTTTGTGTATTTGCCCAGGGCGATGCGGCTGATGCTGCGAAGGCTGCAGGTGCCGAGCTGGTCGGTATGGATGAGCTGGCTGCCGATATTAAGGCCGGTAATATGGACTTCGATGTTGTGATTGCTAGTCCCGATGCGATGCGTGTTGTCGGAATGTTGGGCAAGGTTCTAGGTCCTCGGGGACTGATGCCAAACCCTAAGTCAGGAACAGTTACTCCAGATGTTGCAACAGCTGTCGCAAACGCTAAGGCTGGTCAGGTTCGTTTCCGTGCTGATAAGAACGGTATTGTTCACGGTGGAATTGGTATTGTGAGCTTTGATGCAGCCTCATTAAAGCAAAACTTAGAGGCTCTTATGTCTGACCTAGTTAAGGCTAAGCCAGCTTCTGCTAAAGGTATTTATGTTAAGAAAGTTACTGTGTCATCGACGATGGGACCGGGACTTTTGATCGATCAGGCTTCTTTGGTTTTTTGATCGAATAATAGCCGCATTAGCGGTTCAAAGGCTTTGGGGTCTATGCTGTTTTCAGTGTGGGCCGTTAAAGACCGTAGGTTCCCATTAGGGGTTAATGAGGTTTTGTTAGTATAGAAACTCTCCTGCGCAGGCGGTGAACCCGAGCTGGCGCTTTTTAGGGCTGGTGAACTTTCACCTAAGTGGTCGTTGTAATTGACGGCTAAAACTAAGGTAAATCGAGGATATTTATCGTGCCATTAAATCTCGATGATAAAAAAGCAATTGTTGCGGAAGTAAATGAGACGGCAGGCCAGGCGTTATCGCTGGTGGTAGCCGATGCTCGTGGTGTTGACGTATCCGATATGAATGCTTTGCGAGCTAAAGCTAGGGCAGAAAACGTGCAAGTACGCGTTATCCGCAACACTTTGGCGAAGCGAGCGTTCGCTGAAACAGATTACGCATGTGTGGAAGATGTTTTGGTGGGGCCGTCATTATTTGCTTTTTCAATGGAAGATCCAGGTGCTGCAGCGCGTTTGTTCAAAGACTTTGCGAAAACCAATGAGTCATTTGAAGTTAAAGCGTTGTCGGTAAGTGGGCAGCTTCTTGCGAAGGATCAAATCGATGTTCTGGCTAATCTGCCTACCCTAGAGCAAGCTCTGGGTATGCTGGCTGGCGTTACATTGGCACCTGTCACTAAGTTGGTTCGTACTCTCAATGAGATACCAACCAAAGCGACGCGTGTTATTGCAGCAGTTAAAACTCAAAAAGAAGAGGCCGCGTAAGCGTCGTCTCGTAACTAGATAAATATAGGAGGCCCAAAATGGCCCTATCAAACGAAGATATTTTGAACGCAATCGCTGAAATGAGCGTAATGGATGTTGTTGAGCTGGTTAGTGCAATGGAAGAGAAGTTTGGTGTTTCAGCACAGGCTGCTGTTGCGGTTGCTGCTGCACCTGCTGCTGGCGGTGATGCTGCTGCTGCGGAAGAGCAAACTGAATTTGATGTTGTTCTTAGCTCTGTTGGCGAAAAGAAAGTTAACGTGATTAAAGCAGTTCGTGCAATCACAGGTCTTGGCCTTAAGGAAGCAAAAGAGTTGGTTGATGGAGCGCCTTCTACAATTAAAGAAGCTGCCTCTAAAGACGACGCTGAAGCGGCTAAGAAGCAGTTGGAAGAGGCTGGCGCATCTGCAGAGCTTAAGTAATATCTGCATGCTAGTTGCCTGAAGCTTCAGGCTGGGCTGAAGGGGTTTTCCCTTCGGCCCTTTCTTGCTTGTAAATACGGGAATTTATAAGCATTACGAACTTGAGTCTAAACTCAAGACTGAATAGTCCCAATATAGCTAATACCGAGGAATGCAAATGGCTTACTCCTTCACTGAGAAGAAACGTATCCGCAAGAATTTTGGCAAACTGCCAAATACCATGGATCTGCCCTATTTATTGGCGATTCAGCTTGATTCCTACAAAAAATTTACGCAAAAAGGTGTGGCGATGGAAGATCGCTTGAACACTGGTTTGCACGCCGCGCTTAATTCTATTTTCCCCATTGTTGGTTATTCTGGTCACGCAGCATTGGAATATGTTGACTATGTGATGGGAAAGCCTGCTTTTGATGAGGAAGAATGCAAGCTTCGTGGCGTAACCTATTCTGTGCCATTACGGGTTAGGGTTCGGTTAGTGATTTATGACAAAGAGTCTACTAACAAAGCTATTAAAGATATTCGAGAGCAGGAAGTGTATCTCGGCGAGATACCCTTAATGACCGAGAACGGCACCTTTATCATCAACGGTACTGAGCGAGTTATCGTGTCTCAGTTACACCGTTCTCCTGGCGTGATATTCGATCACGACAAGGGCAAGACTCACTCATCTGGCAAGCTTCTTTATACTGCGCGTGTTATTCCTTACCGTGGTTCGTGGTTGGATTTTGAGTTTGACCCTAAAGATCTTCTCTATGTGCGTATAGACCGTCGTCGCAAGTTGCCGGCAACAATACTGTTGCGTGCTCTGGGCTACAACTCAGAAGAGATTTTGGGTAAGTTCTTTGACACAAGCATCTTCCACTATAAAAAAGAAGTATTCTCTCTGGAGCTTGACCCTGAACGTTTGCGTGGTGAAATTGCAGCGTTTGATATCAAAGATAAGAAAGGTGCTGTGGTCGTTGAGAAAGGCCGTCGAATTACTGCACGACATATCCGCGAGCTTGAGAAGGGTAAGGTGACTACGCTTGAGGTTCCTCAGGAGTACTTGATTGGCCGGGCTCTGGCGAACGATGTTGCTGACCCGAAGACTGGTGAGCTTCTTTTAGAATGTAATACTGAAATAACGGATGAAAATTTAGCGTTAATACTTGAATCAGGTATCGCTGATATTGAGACTTTGTATACCAATGATCTTGATTGCGGCCCCTTCATTTCTGATACCCTGCGTGCTGATCCATCGCGCACGCAGATGGAGGCCCTGGTTGAAATCTATCGAATGATGCGTCCGGGCGAGCCGCCAACTAAAGAGTCTGCTGAAAATTTATTTTTTAATCTATTTTTTAATCTTGAGCGCTATGATCTCTCATCAGTGGGTCGCATGAAGTTCAATCGACGACTGGATCGAGACGCTGAACAGGGCGCTGGTATTCTGTATGATCAGCGCTATTTTTCAATGCTCAAGACCGATGAAGCGAAAGACCTTTTAGAAGAATTTGGTGATGCTTCTGATATTTCTGATGTGATGACCAAGCTGATTTCAATTCGCAACGGCAAGGGATCGGTTGATGATATTGACCACCTGGGCAACCGCCGAATTCGTTCTGTTGGTGAAATGGCTGAAAATCAGTTTCGAGTTGGTTTAGTGCGCGTTGAAAGAGCGGTCAAAGAGCGTTTGGGTGTTGCTGAATCCGAAGGCTTGATGCCACAAGATTTGGTGAATGCTAAACCTGTAGCTGCAGCAATGAAAGAGTTTTTCGGTTCTAGTCAGCTGTCCCAATTTATGGATCAGAATAATCCTCTATCGGAGGTCACTCACAAGCGCAGAGTATCGGCCCTAGGGCCCGGCGGTTTGACGCGTGAGCGAGCTGGGTTTGAGGTTCGTGATGTGCACCCTACCCACTACGGTAGAGTTTGCCCTATTGAGACGCCAGAAGGACCAAATATTGGCTTGATCAATTCTTTGGCAACCTATGCTCGTACTAATCACTATGGGTTCATCGAAACACCGTACCGCAAAGTGATCGAAGGTAAGGTGACCGCTGATATAGAATACTTGTCAGCTATTAACGAGTCACAGTTTGTTATTGCACAGGCATCGGCGGAAATAAATGCTGATGATGAATTCGCTGATGATATGGTTGCGGTGCGTCATCAAAATGAATTCACCTCAAAGGCGCCTTCGGATATTGATTTTATGGACGTGTCGCCACAGCAGGTAGTTTCGGTAGCCGCATCTTTGATTCCTTTTCTGGAGCACGACGATGCTAACCGTGCGTTAATGGGTTCAAATATGCAGCGTCAAGCAGTGCCGACACTGCGTGCAGAGGCGCCACTTGTAGGAACTGGCATTGAGAGAACTGTCGCCAGTGATTCCGGTGTTTGCAAGGTTGCCAAGCGAGGCGGTACTATTGAAAGCGTTGATGCTGGGCGTATTGTTGTTAGAGTGAGCGACAGTGAAGTTGAGTCTGGTGAAGCTGGTGTTGATATTTATAATCTTACCAAGTACACCCGTTCAAACCAAAATACCTGTATTAATCAAAGCCCAATCGTTAAGCAGGGCGATACTATTTCTCGCGGTGACGTTCTGGCAGATGGGCCTTCAGTTGATTTAGGTGAGCTTGCGCTGGGTCAAAACATGCGCATAGCGTTCATGCCTTGGAATGGATACAACTTCGAAGACTCCATATTAATCTCAGAGAGAGTGGTCCAAGAGGACCGTTTTACAACGATCCATATTCAGGAGTTAACCTGTGTCGCTAGAGACACCAAGTTGGGTTCTGAAGAGATTACTGCAGATATTCCTAATGTTGGTGAGGTGGCCTTAGCGCGTCTTGATGAGTCAGGTATTGTGCATATTGGTGCCGAAGTTACTGCCGGCGACATTTTGGTGGGTAAGGTGACGCCAAAAGGGGAAACTCAGCTTACTCCGGAAGAAAAACTGCTAAGAGCAATTTTTGGTGAGAAGGCCTCAGATGTTAAAGATACCTCTCTACGAGTGCCAAGTAGTATTAAGGGCACGGTGATCAATGTTCAGGTGTTTACTCGCGATGGACTTGAAAAAGATCAACGATCTTTAGATATTGAGCGCGCTGAATTAGATCAGTTCCGCAAAGATCTGAATGATGAGTACCGTATTGTTGAGAATGCAACCTTGGGTCGCCTATTTACGGTGTTAAACGGCGCTAAGGTTGTCAAAGCGCTGGGCCTCAAGAAAGGCGAGGTTCTTACCTCAGAGGCTGTTACTGATTATTCATCAGAGGACTGGCTTGCTCTACGCATGGAAAGTGCTGACCTAAATGATCAAATTGCTGCAGCTCAAACGCAGCTTGTCGAGCGTCGTACACAGCTTGATGATAGGTTTGAGGAAAAGCGTGGTAAGTTGCAAAGCGGTGATGATTTGGCGCCTGGTGTGCTTAAGACTGTCAAAGTCTATCTAGCGGTTAAGCGTCGTATTCAGCCGGGTGATAAGATGGCTGGAAGGCACGGAAACAAGGGTGTTATTTCGGTTATCAAGCCCATTGAAGACATGCCCTATGACGAAAACGGTGAGCCGGTAGATATTGTTCTTAATCCTCTTGGTGTTCCGTCCCGAATGAATGTTGGTCAGGTTCTTGAGGTACATATGGGAATGGCGGCCAAAGGGTTGGGCGTTAAAATTGATGCCATGGTTAAAGCTCAAGCTCAAGCTTCAGAAGTACGCAGCTTTTTGCAAGAGATATATGATGTTGGTGATACGGTTTATGGCACCGACCTTGAAGAGCTTAGCGACAAAGAAGTACTTGAACTAGCCTCTAATTTACGTTCGGGTGTGCCTATTGCAACGCCGGTATTTGACGGCGCTCATGAGGTAGAGCTGAAGAGTATGTTGGCCCTTGCTGATCTTCCAGAAAGTGGACAATCGGTGCTGTATGACGGACGAACAGGCGACAAGTTTGATCGCCCCGTGACCGTCGGTTACATGTACATGCTTAAATTGAACCACCTTGTGGATGACAAGATGCATGCACGATCTACCGGTTCCTATAGCTTGGTTACTCAGCAACCGTTAGGTGGTAAAGCGCAATTTGGTGGGCAGCGATTTGGTGAGATGGAAGTGTGGGCACTGGAGGCATATGGTGCTGCATACACACTTCAGGAGATGCTCACAGTTAAATCTGATGATGTTGCTGGTCGAACGAAGATGTATAAAAACATCGTCGATGGCGATCATCGAATGGAACCTGGCATGCCAGAGTCATTCAACGTGTTGGTCAAGGAAGTTCGCTCCCTTGGTATTAACATGGAGTTGGAAAACGAATAAGCGCTAGTATGCTTACTGATGGTCGGGGTGGTTGATCCCCCCGGCAAACCCAGTTACTGGAGGAAAAGCCTTGAAAGACTTAGTCAATCTACTCAAGCAGAAAGAACAAAACACCGAGTTTGATAATATTCGGATTAGTCTTGCGTCACCAGAAATGATTCGTTCATGGTCATTTGGTGAGGTCAAGAAACCCGAGACCATCAACTATCGTACCTTTAAGCCGGAGCGTGAAGGTCTTTTTTGTGCCAAAATTTTTGGTCCAGTAAAGGATTATGAGTGCCTGTGCGGTAAGTACAAGCGTATGAAGCACCGCGGTATCGTCTGCGAAAAGTGTGGTGTTGAGGTCACGCTAACAAAGGTTCGTCGTGAGCGGATGGGGCATATTGAGTTAGCATGTCCAGTGGCGCATATTTGGTTTCTAAAATCACTGCCTTCGCGTATTGGTCTCATGCTGGACATGACACTACGTGAAATTGAGAGAGTGCTCTACTTTGAATCTTATGTGGTTACTGATCCTGGTTTAACAACATTGGAGAAAGGTCAGTTATTAACTGATGAGGAGTACTTTGAGTCTTTAGAAGAATTTGGTGATGAATTCGTTGCCACTATGGGTGCTGAGGCTATTCAGGCTCTATTAAAAGAAATAGTGATGGAAGAAGAGATCGCTGAAATTCGTGAGGAGATTCCAAATACTAAGTCTGAGACTAAGATTAAGAAGTTTTCTAAGCGTTTGAAGTTACTTGAAGCTTTCCATGGTTCTGGGAACAAGCCTGAATGGATGGTTCTGGAGGCACTCCCAGTGTTGCCGCCAGATTTACGTCCATTAGTACCTCTTGATGGTGGACGGTTTGCTACGTCTGATCTAAATGACCTATACCGCCGGGTAATTAACCGTAACAACCGGTTAAAGCGTCTTTTAGAATTGAGTGCTCCTGACATCATCGTACGTAACGAAAAGCGGATGTTACAAGAGTCGGTTGATGCATTACTTGATAATGGTCGACGCGGACGTGCAATTACTGGTTCGAACAAGCGGCCGCTAAAATCATTAGCCGATATGATCAAAGGTAAGCAAGGTCGCTTCCGTCAGAATTTGTTGGGTAAGCGCGTAGATTACTCTGGACGTTCAGTAATTGTATGTGGTCCTACGCTTAGACTACACCAATGCGGTCTGCCAAAGCGAATGGCTCTTGAGCTGTTCAAGCCATTTATTTTCAGTAAGCTTGAGCTACGTGGTTTGGCGACCACGATCAAAGCCGCTAAAAAGATGGTTGAGCGTGAAGAGGCCGTTGTCTGGGATATTTTAGATGACGTCATCCGTGAACACCCAGTTCTTTTGAATCGGGCGCCCACGCTTCACCGCCTAGGAATTCAGGCTTTTGAGCCGGTGCTTATCGAAGGTAAAGCTATTCAACTCCATCCGTTGGTCTGTGCTGCCTTTAATGCTGACTTTGATGGCGATCAAATGGCGGTTCATGTGCCCTTGACCATTGAGGCGCAAATGGAATCCCGTGCGCTAATGATGTCTACCAATAATATTCTTTCTCCTGCATCTGGTGAACCAATTATTGTACCGTCCCAAGATGTTGTTCTTGGCTTGTACTATATGACGCGCCACAAAGTAAATGCACAAGGTGAAGGCATGGTCTTTGCCGATGGCAAAGAAGCATCACGAGCATACTATGCTGATAAGGTGGACTTACAAGCAAGAATAAAGGTACGCATAAACGAAGTTACTATTGATGAAGTAACTGGCGAACGTCTTGAAGATCGAAAAATTGTTGAAACGACGGTTGGTCGTATTTTACTTTGGGAGGCTGTCCCTGAAGGCTTACCATTTAGTTTGGTTAATCGACCTATGGTCAAGAAGGCCATCTCTGCTGTTTTGAACGAGTGCTATCGGCGTGTTGGTTTAAAAGATACCGTTATTTTCGCGGACCAACTGATGTATACCGGATTTAAGTTCTCTACGCGATCAGGTGCTTCTATTGGCGTAAATGATTTCGTTATTCCAACAGATAAAATTGATATTATTTCTGGTGCTGAAGAGCAGGTTCGTGAGATTGAGAGCCAGTTTGCTTCCGGTCTTGTAACCCACGGAGAGAAATATAACAAAGTCATTGATATCTGGTCTCAGGCTAATGACCGCGTCGCCAAGTCGATGATGAAGGGTATTAGTACTGAGAAAGTGACTAATCGTGATGGAGATGTTGAGGAGCAAGATTCCTTTAACTCAGTCTTCATTATGGCGGACTCCGGTGCTCGAGGTTCCCCAGCGCAGATTCGTCAGCTTGCAGGTATGCGAGGATTGATGGCAAGACCTGATGGTTCGATCATTGAAACACCTATTACGGCGAATTTCCGCGAGGGTTTGACAGTGATGCAGTACTTTATTTCGACGCACGGAGCACGAAAAGGTTTGGCTGACACTGCATTGAAAACAGCTAACTCGGGCTATCTCACGCGTCGATTGGTTGATGTTTCTCAGGATGTGGTAGTTACTGAAGTTGATTGTGGTACAACCGAAGGATTATTGATGGCTCCAGTCATTGAGGGAGGAGATATTATTTCTTCCTTGGGTGATCGTATATTAGGTAGAGTTGTTGCTAAAGATGTGAATAAGCCTGGTAGCGATGAAATTGCTGTCCCTGCAGGTACTATGATTGATGAGCAATGGGTTATCAGGATTGAAAAACTCAGCATTGATGAAGTTATAGTTCGATCTCCTATCACCTGTGAAGTGCGACATGGTATATGCTCTGCTTGTTACGGCCGCGACTTGGCTCGTGGTCATCGGGTGAATCAGGGCGAGGCTGTTGGTGTAATTGCGGCACAGTCCATTGGAGAGCCGGGAACTCAGTTGACGATGCGAACGTTCCATATTGGCGGTGCTGCATCTCGCGCCTCCGCGGTAGATAGCATTAAGGTCAAGCAAGATGGTGTGATTCGCTTGCTTAACCTGAAAACCGTAGAGAATAAAGATAAGCATTTAGTGGCGGTGTCACGTTCGGGCGAATTGGCAATTGCTGATGAAAATGGTCGTGAGCGCGAGCGTTACAAATTGCCTTATGGTGCGCTTATTAAAGTAGCAGACGGAGCCAATGTTACTGCGGGTGATGTTATTGCAACATGGGATCCGCACACGCATCCGATTGTTACTGAGGTAGCTGGTAAGGTTGCCTTCTCTGGTATGGAGGAAGGGTTGAGCGTAAGGCAGCAAACGGATGATATGACAGGTCTTACCAGTATTTCTGTTATAGACCCTAATGATCGTAATGCTGCTGGTAAAGAGCTTAAGCCGATGATCTCGCTGACGGATAAAAAAGGTAAGGAGTTAATATTCCCTAACTCTACTGTACCGGCGCATTATCCTCTGCCTGCGAATGCAAGTATCAACGTTATTGATGGTGATACCATCGATATTGGTCAGATTATTGCGCGTATTCCTCAAGAAGCTGGAGGTACAAAAGATATTACAGGTGGTCTACCACGCGTTGCTGACTTGTTTGAAGCGCGAAAGCCGAAGGATCCTGCGATTTTAGCTGAAATCACCGGTACGGTGACCTTAGGTAAAGAGACTAAAGGCAAACTTCGTCTTGTTATTACACCAGATGACGGCCAGCCATTGCCAAATGGCAAAATGCAGTATGAAGAGCTTATTCCAAAGTGGCGTACCTTAAGTGTGTTTGAAGGAGAGCATGTCGAGAAAGGAGAAGTTATTTCTGATGGCCCACCAACGCCTCATGATATTTTACGATTGAAAGGTATCAGTGAGCTTGCAAAGTACATTGTTAATGAAATTCAAGATGTATATCGTCTGCAGGGTGTAAAAATCAACGATAAACATATCGAAGTTATTACCCGCCAGATGCTACGTAAGGTTGAAATCACCGATATGGGTGATTCAGCACTGATTCGTGGTGAGCAGGTAGAATACCGTCGTGTGTTAGAAGAAAATGAGCGTCTGCGCCAGGAAGGCCTTCAGCCAGCTAAGTATGAGCGTCAGTTGTTGGGTATTACTAAGGCGTCTTTGGCGACTGAGAGCTTCATTTCAGCAGCATCCTTCCAGGAGACTACAAGGGTTCTGACTGAGGCTGCAGTAACCGGTAAGGCAGACCCACTGCGCGGTCTGAAAGAGAACGTTGTGGTTGGTCGTTTGATTCCTGCAGGCACTGGATTGGCTTACCATGCACAGCGTCGTAAGAATCGTGAAACAGAAACTGATTTTGCGATGACAGCAGCTGATGTGGAAGCGGCATTAAGTGAAGCGCTTAGTGCTGAGATGTTAGAAGATTAAGGGATGATTAAACCATTGCATGTGCCGAAACAGTGTTTTTTTGCTTCGTTGTTACGGCAATTGTAATGGTTACTTGACTCCCACTAGTGCGGTCATTAAAATGCCGCTCCCTTTTGAGTGTAGATATAGGTTTTGACACTACGCTCAAGGAACACCCGGTCTTGTTAAGAGACCATTTTAATTTGGAGAAAAATTGCATGGCAACGATCAACCAGTTGGTTCGTAAGCCGAGAAAACGCAAAGTAAGTAAAAGTGACGTACCAGCATTGCAGGCCTGTCCGCAGCGCCGCGGTGTATGTACCCGCGTTTATACAACAACTCCGAAGAAGCCAAACTCTGCACTTCGTAAAGTGTGTCGTGTTCGCCTAACCAGTGGTTATGAAGTAACTTCATACATTGGTGGTGAAGGTCACAACTTGCAAGAGCACAGTGTTGTGTTGATTCGTGGTGGGCGTGTAAAAGATCTTCCAGGTGTTCGCTACCATACGGTACGCGGAACATTGGATACTGCGGGTGTGAACGGCCGTACTCAGCGTCGTTCAAAATATGGTACCAAGCGGCCTAAAGCCTAATTGCGTGACAATCGGTTAACAACCAAGTAAGGCTAGGGCCTATCCCTAGAAAAACCTGAATAGAAGGGCAAAACGATGCCAAGAAGAAGAGTAGCAGCAAAGCGGGAGATTTTACCAGATCCAAAATTTGGTAACATCACGCTCGCCAAGTTCATGAACCACGTGATGGTTAGCGGTAAGAAATCAGTCGCCGAAAGAATTGTTTACGGTGCACTAGATATCGTTGAAGATCGTCTCAAGAAGAGCCCTGTAGAAGTGTTTGAAGAGGCTTTAGATAATGTAGCTCCATTAGTTGAGGTTAAGTCTCGTCGAGTGGGTGGTGCAACATACCAGGTGCCTGTTGAGGTTCGTCCTTCCCGTCGCACAGCATTGGCGATGCGTTGGTTAGTTGATTATGCGCGGAGCCGTGGTGAGAAGTCTATGCCACAGCGTCTTGCAGGTGAGCTTATCGATGCAGTTCAAGGTAAAGGCGGAGCCGTTAAAAAGCGTGAAGACGTACACCGTATGGCCGAAGCGAACAAGGCGTTCTCGCACTTCCGTTTCTAAGCATCTGTTAGAAAAAAGATGTTCGTAAAAAGGTGGCTATAATAGCCACCTTTTTGTGTTTTAAATAAGAGGAAGATATTGTGGCACGTAAAACCCCTATTGATCGCTATCGTAATATCGGCATCTGTGCTCATGTTGATGCCGGCAAGACCACTACCACTGAGCGAGTGCTATTTTATACTGGGCTGTCTCACAAAATTGGCGAGGTCCATGATGGTGCTGCCACAATGGATTGGATGGAGCAAGAGCAAGAGCGTGGCATTACCATCACCTCTGCGGCGACCACCTGCTTTTGGAAAGGGATGGATGCTCAGTTCGATGATCATCGTATAAACATTATTGATACTCCAGGTCATGTAGACTTCACTATTGAAGTTGAGAGATCTCTGCGTGTATTGGATGGGGCTGTGATTGTTTTGTGTGGTTCCTCTGGGGTACAGCCGCAAACTGAAACCGTGTGGCGTCAGGCGAATAAGTATGAAGTTCCGCGAATGGTCTTTGTTAATAAAATGGATCGTGCTGGGGCTGACTATATGATGGTGGTTGAGCAGCTTAAAGAGCGCCTTGGGGCATTACCGGTTCCATTACAGTTGACGATTGGGGCTGAAGAGAACTTTAAGGGTGTGGTTGATCTGGTTAAAATGAAGTCAGTGATATGGAATGACAGCGATCAAGGTATGACGTTTGAGTATGCAAATATTCCCAATGAGATGCTGGAGGAATGTCTTGAAATGCATGAGTATCTCGTTGAGGCTGCAGCCGAAGCCACCGATGAATTAACTGACAAGTATCTTGAGGGAGATAAGCTAACGGAGGCTGAGATTAAGCATGGTCTTAGACTTAGAACGCTAGCTAACGAGATTGTTCCAGTGCTTGGTGGCTCTGCCTTTAAGAACAAAGGCGTTCAGGCGATGTTGGATGCGGTGGTGGAATATTTACCATCGCCTACTGAGGTCAAAGCTATTGAGGGGGAGCTTGGAAATGGTGAAAAAGCAGTTCGTAGCGCCAAGGATGACGCACCATTTTCAGCATTAGCTTTTAAAATTGCCACTGACCCCTTTGTTGGCACGCTTACGTTTATGCGTGTTTACTCAGGCACCTTAGAGAGCGGAACTGCAGTTTACAACACGGTCAAAATGAAGCGTGAGCGTGTCGGTAGAATGGTGCAAATGCATGCTAACAGTCGCGAAGAGATCAAAGAAGTTTTAGCTGGCGATATTGCAGCGGCCATTGGTCTAAAAGACACCACTACAGGTGATACCCTTTGTGCTGAAAATGCTCAAATTGTACTAGAGCGTATGGAGTTTCCAGAGCCAGTAATTTCTGTTGCAGTTGAGCCTAGAACTAAAGCCGACCAAGAAAAAATGGGTGTTGCACTCGGTAAATTGGCCCAAGAGGACCCCTCTTTCAGAGTTAAAACAGATGAGGAGAGCGGACAGACGATTATTTCAGGTATGGGTGAATTGCATCTTGATATCTTAGTTGATCGTATGCGCAGAGAGTTTGCAGTAGAAGCTAACATAGGCAAGCCTCAGGTGGCGTACCGAGAAACCATTCGCAATAGTTGTGAAATTGAAGGGAAGTTTGTTCGTCAGTCAGGGGGCCGAGGCCAGTATGGACATGTCTGTTTGAAATTTGAACCAGCTGAAGATGAAGGTGCTGAAGGGCTTGACTTCGTTAACGAGATAGTTGGCGGTAGTGTACCTAAAGAATATATTCCAGCCGTTGCCAAAGGTATTGAAGAGCAGATGCAAAATGGCATTCTGGCAGGTTATCCGTTGCTTGGTGTCAAGGCAACCTTATACGATGGATCTTACCATGACGTGGATTCTTCTGAGATGGCTTTTAAAATTGCCGGATCTCTGGCGACACGAAAATTAACTGAATTTGGTGGTGCTGTGTTGCTTGAGCCAACTATGAAGGTTGAGGTGGTAACTCCTGAGGAAAATATGGGTGATGTTGTGGGAGACTTAAATCGCCGTCGCGGTTTGATTCTTGGTATGGAGGAGAGCTCCGCAGGGAAGGTAATCAATGCAGATGTACCTTTGGGTGAAATGTTTGGTTACGCCACCGACCTAAGATCAGCAACTCAAGGTAGAGCAACGTTCACTATGGAATTTAAAAAGTATTCCGAAGCACCAAAGAATATTACCGAGGCAGTAATGGCAAGAAATATGAGCTGAATTTTCAGTGGTTAGTGATTCGTGCAAAAAAAACCCGGCGATATCAGTCACCGGGTTTTTTTATTTATGGCACTGTCTTATTTGGACGCTTTGAGCTCTTTTGCTGCAGCAATAACATCAGTTGCAATGTTTTGCGGGCAAGGTAGGTAGTGAGCAAATTCCATAGAGAATTGTCCGCGGCCTGAGGTCATAGTACGCAGATGACCTATGTAGCCGAACATCTCTGACAGGGGCACATCAGCCTTAATTCGAACACCAGTAACACCAGCTTCTTGATCTTTGATCATTCCACGACGGCGATTTAAGTCACCAATCACATCACCCACATGATCTTCTGGTGTGTAAACGTCAACTTTCATAATTGGTTCAATGATCTGCGGACCAGCTTTTGGCATTGACTGTCGGAACGCGCCTTTAGCGGCAATTTCAAAAGCAACTGCTGAGGAGTCAACTGCGTGGAATCCACCGTCATAGAGTTCTACTTCAACATCTAATACAGGGTAGGCCGCTAGTGGACCCTCCTCCATCATGCCTTTAAAGCCTTTTTCAATGGCTGGGAAAAATTCCTTTGGAACATTACCACCAACGACGCTAGAGGCGAAGGTAAAGCCTGAGCCCGGTTCACCAGGCTTGATTCGATAGTCAATTTTACCAAATTGACCTGAACCACCTGATTGCTTCTTGTGAGTGTAGCTGTCCTCAACCGGAAGTGTGATAGTTTCTCTATAGGCAACCTGAGGTTGTCCAACGATCAAGTCAACACCATAAGTACGGTTAAGAATATCTACTTTGATATCCAAGTGTAGCTCGCCCATACCTTTCAATATAGTTTCACCGGAGTCCTCGTCGGTTTCAACACGGAACGATGGGTCTTCGGCAATCATCTTCCCGATGGCCACACCCATTTTTTCAGAACCACCCTTATCTTTTGGCTTAACGGCTATCGAGATAACAGGCTCTGGGAAAATCATAGGCTCAAGAGTTACCGGATTTTTGACATCACACAGCGTGTGACCAGTCTGAACATTTTTCATACCAACAATCGCGATGATGTCGCCGGCTTGGGCACGATCAATTTCATTTCGATCATCCGCATGCATCTCAACCATACGTCCAATACGTTCAGTTTTTCCAGTGTATGAGTTGAGAATGGTGGTTCCCTTTTCCAATACCCCCGAGTAGATACGAACAAAAGTTAAGGCGCCAAAGCGATCGTCCATAATTTTAAACGCCAGCGCTTTTAATGATTCGTCAGTAGAAACAGTGGCATAGTTGCCAGTCTCGTCTCCGTTCTCGTCGGTAAGTGGTTGAGGCTTAACGTCTGTAGGGCATGGCAAATAATCAACAACTGCGTCCAAAACCATCTGAACTCCTTTGTTTTTGAACGCCGATCCACAGTAGGTTGGGAAAAAATCAAGAGCGATTGTTCCCTTGCGAATACATTGTTTAACTTGATCAATAGTGGGCTCTTCGCCTTCCATATATGCCATCAACAGATCATCGTCCTGTTCTAGGGCCGTTTCGATCATTTGCTCGCGATACTCTTCGACCTTGTCGGTCATGTCAGCGGGTATATCAACAATCTCATAATTTTCAGGCAAACCAGAGTCATCCCAAACATAAGCCTTACGCTCAAGTAGATCAACGAGTCCAATAAAGTCTTCTTCGATACCGATGGGAAGGCACATTACCAGGGGATTAGCGCCTAATACATTTTTAACTTGATCAACCACTCGTAGGAAATCTGCACCCATGCGATCGAGTTTGTTCACGAAAATAATTCGAGCTACTTCCGATTCGTTAGCATAACGCCAGTTAGTCTCAGATTGGGGCTCAACGCCTCCAGATCCGCAAAATACACCAACACCGCCGTCAAGAACTTTCAGCGAGCGATAGACCTCAACGGTGAAATCAACGTGTCCAGGGGTGTCAATAATATTGAATCTATGATCTCTCCAGTAACAGGTTGTCGCCGCAGATTGAATGGTAATGCCGCGTTCTTGCTCCTGCTCCATAAAGTCAGTAGTTGCTGCGCCATCATGGACTTCGCCGGTTTTATGAATTTTACCGGTAAGTTTAAGGATTCGTTCTGTAGTTGTGGTTTTACCCGCGTCAACGTGGGCAAAAATTCCGATATTTCTGTAGTGTGATAAGTCAGTCATTTGCATGCTCAATTTTTTAAAAGTCTGGGTATTTTTGGGTCTAAAAACGCGCGCGAGTATACAGGATATTCTTGGTTAAACGGAGGAAAAAACCCACCCAAAGGGATATTTTTATCAATTTATGCGAATTTAGTATGGAAAACATCATTTTTACCCCGAATAATGGTTCGAAAATCGGAAAATACTGAAAACTTACAAAATAATCCCAATTTAGAGCTAAAGACCGTTGACTATGCTGAGCTGACGTATAAGATGGCGTCCTTTGACCTATATCCCTGTTTCAGAGGCAGGGAAAGTGGCGAATTGGTAAATAATTTAAACGTGTTTAACGCCTGCTGAGGAGATACTGAGATGGCTAAAGAAAAATTTGAAAGAAATAAGCCGCACGTAAACGTCGGCACAATTGGTCACGTTGACCATGGTAAGACTACGTTGACAGCGGCGATGACCCGAGTATGTGCAG
>Ga0233426_10001911_pt1 | contig 18158 bp, 16 predicted proteins | sample SI_118_April2016_6_FD_179875 | JGI IMG/M metagenome (GOLD analysis project Ga0233426, IMG submission 179875) | Seawater microbial communities from Saanich Inlet, British Columbia, Canada - SI_118_April2016_10_MG | ecosystem: Environmental > Aquatic > Marine > Inlet | place: Canada: British...
AAAAAGGTATTAGTTTAATTAAAAATGCCCAAAACAAACTTAAAAAAATAGAGCAAAAAGTAGAAATTCTTTCAAAAGAAGGTACATTAGAAAATTTTCATACCGATGAATAATGCATTTGATTTATGGCAAAATTCGCACCAAGATAGAATTAATAAATTTTTAAAAAAAAAATTACATAATTCTAATACCCAGCATACAATTCATGAAGCCACGACTTATGCATTATTAAATGGCGGCAAACGATTTAGAGCATTACTGATATATGCCATTGGTGAAATTAATGCCACCGATAAAACTAATCTTGATTTTATTGCGGCTTCGATTGAAATTATTCATGCATACTCACTCACTCATGATGACTTACCTGACATGGATGACGACCCTCTACGAAGGGGTTTGCCTTCCTGCCACATCAAATACGGTGCATCTCAAGCAATCCTAGCCGGTGATGGACTCCAATCACTAGCTTTTGAATTTTTAGTTTCAAAGAGTTTATGTATTGATGACGCAAAAAAAATTGACTTGATCACTTTTCTTTCGAAAGCTATAGGTATCAATGGAATGGTTTATGGTCAATCATTAGATATGGAATGCTCCAATAAAGAAATTGACATAAAGCTATTAGAAAAAATACAAAGAAAAAAAACTGGAGAACTCATACATGCAGCCTGCAAAATGTCATATTCAATATCAAATTTTTTTGAGCCATCAGTACAGGAAAATATCTCAAAATTAGCATATCTTCTTGGGCAGTTATACCAAATAATAGATGACATATTAGATAGCACATCTACTTCTGAAAATCTTGGCAAGACATCCGGGAAAGATCAGAAATATAACAAAGCTACCTATGTTAGTATCTTAGGGGTTGTAAAATCAAAAAAAATAAAAGAAGGCTTTTATTTCGAAATTAAAAAGCTTGTAAAAAAAATTCCTGGAAATACTCAAATTCTTAATCATTTAATTGATAAGATTTATGCAAGAGATTACTGAGAAAAAATGCTTATAGATAACATTAAAAGTCCTAAAGATTTGAAAAAACTTTCTAGACCAGAACTAAAAGGTTTGGCTAAAGAAATTCGTGAATTTCTTATTGAGAGTGTTTTTGAGACGGGTGGGCATCTATCGTCAAATTTAGGAGCCATAGAACTCACGATAGCTATTCACTATGTTTTCGATGCGCCAAACGATAAGATCGTTTGGGATGTTGGTCACCAAACATATACACACAAAATTATTACTGGTCGAAAAGATATGATGAGTTCTTTACGAAAAAAGGGTGGCCTCTCGGGCTTTCCAAATCTTAAAGAAAGTATCTATGACAATTTTGGGACGGGTCATTCAAGTACATCAATTTCTGCCGCGTTTGGTATGAGCGAGGCTTTTAGAATTAGAAAATCTCCAAATAAAGCCATAGCTGTAATCGGAGACGGTGGTATGACAGGTGGTATGGCCTTTGAAGGCTTAAATAATGCTGGAGCCTCAGATAACGACTTTCTTGTCATCCTAAACGATAACGATATGTCAATTTCAAAAAATGTAGGGGCGCTCAATAATTATCTCTCCAAACTACTTTCTGGAAAAATTTATGGCAGTGTCAAGAAATCTGGCAAGGCAGTTTTTTCAGTCCTACCACCTGTTCTTGAGTTAGCAAGAAAAACCGAGGAGCACGTAAAAGGGATGATGATTCCCGGAACCCTATTTGAGGAATTTGGTTTCAATTACATTGGTCCTATTGATGGTCATGATATCGATATATTGATTGATACACTCACAAATATTAAATCTCTAAGTGGGCCGCAGTTTCTCCACATAGCCACAAAAAAAGGATTTGGATTTTCGCCGGCTGAATCTGATCCGAATAAATTTCATGGTGTTAGTAAAAAAAGTATCCCTTCTGAGAAGATGACCTATACCGAGGTTTTTTCCAATTGGCTTCTAGACGCCGGTAAAAAAAATAAACAATTATGTGCCATTACACCAGCGATGGCAGATGGTTCAGGCTTAACGGACTTTGCTAAAAAATATCCAAAGAGATTTTTTGATGTAGGAATTGCTGAACAACACGCATTAACATTTGCTGCTGGCCTGGCATCTAGTAATATTAAGCCCGTGGTTGCTATTTATTCTTCTTTTTTACAAAGAGGATATGATCAATTTATACACGACGTTGCCCTTCAAAATATTCCAATGTTATTTGCTATTGATCGAGCAGGGATTGTTGGAGCTGATGGTCCAACTCACTCAGGGAACTTTGATATATCTTTTTTAAGATGTATTCCTAACATTGTGCTGATGGCACCAAGTAATGAGAATGAATCTTACGCAATGCTTGAATTCGGTTATAAATACAATGGAGTGTGCGCAGTCAGATATCCTCGCGGGAACGGTTTAGGTAACAAGCTCAATAAAAATCTGAGTGATATTAAACTTGGAAAAAGTAAAACCCTTATTTCGGGTGAAAGAATAGCTATATTAGCCTTTGGCCCAACCCTCAATACATGTGTCGATGTTGCAAACGATTTAAATGCAACGCTCGTTGATATGAGATTTGTTAAGCCTATCGATGAAAAAGCAATTATAAAATATGCCAAAACTCATAAACTTATAGTGACAGTTGAAGATAATACGGTCCATGGAGGTGCCGGATCAGCGGTCCTTGAAGTTTTAAGTAAAAATAAAATAGTAATTCCAACAATAACGATAGGTATTCCAGACAAATTTGTTAGTCACGGATCACAAGATGAGATATACAGGCAATGCGGCTTAGATAAAGATAGCATCAGGAAGAAAATTGTTATGAACTTTAAGTGATGCTAACATATCATATTACATTAGAAACAATTTTAAATACTCATGAATAGACCCACATCTCCAGAATTAATCGAAGACGTTCAAAATATAGCCGATAAAAGACATCTTGATATTGACCAAGTTGGTATCAAGGCGATCAAACATCCCATTGTTGTTAAAGATAAATCCAGTGGCTCACAACACACAATCGCAAACTTTGATATGTATGTGCAACTACCTCATAATTTCAAAGGGACACATATGTCCCGATTTGTTGAAATTCTTAACGAAAATGATAAAGAAATATCAGTTGAATCCTTTGAGAGCATCCTCAGGGCTATGCTTGATAGATTGGAGTCAAAATCATGCAATCTTTACATGAATTTTCCATATTTTATTAATAAATCAGCCCCTATATCGAAAGTTGAGAGCTTGTTAGATTACGAGGTAACCTTCATTGGTGAAATAAGTAACGGGGAATATAAAAACTCAACAAAAGTAGTTGTGCCTGTGACAAGCCTTTGCCCATGCTCAAAAAGCATTTCGGAATATGGGGCGCATAATCAAAGATCACATGTGACGGTAACTGTTCATGCAAATGAATTTGTTTGGATAGAGGAAATTATCGAAATCGTTGAAAAGCAAGCATCATGTGAATTGTATGGCCTTCTTAAAAGACCAGATGAGAAATTTGTTACAGAAAAGGCTTACGATAATCCAAAATTTGTTGAGGACATGGTTAGAGATATTGCTACAGAACTAAAAAATGATAAAAGAATTAAATCATTTGTTGTTGAGTCTGAAAATTTTGAGTCAATACACAACCACTCTGCCTACGCACTGATCAAAAGCTGATTGAGTTTATTTAAATTCAGCTTTGAATTTAGTTTTTAAACCCAACAGAAGGACAAAAAAGCCTACAAATGGAAGTACAGCCGAGAGCATGAATGTGTTCTCCATTCCGCTATATTCAATCATATAGCCACCGCCCAGCCCTCCAATTGCACCGCCTACGCCGTAGGTGATGCTATTATACAAAGATTGACCTCGAGCTTGATGCTCATTATAGAAGAAGTGAGCTATTAGTTGGATTGATGCAACGTGAAAACTTCCAAAAGTGGCTGCATGCATTATTTGAGCGGCTATAAGAATTAATATTGAGTCTACATAAGCCCCAATTAAGAAAAATCTTAAAACCGCAAAGGCTATACTTATTAAAAGTACTGACTTAAGAGTAAATTTACTCAATATTTTTGGCATAAGTAAGAAAATTAATATTTCAAATACAACACCCACAGACCAAAGGAGTCCTATGGTAGCCCCCGAATAACCTTGGTCTTCTAGAAATATTGAGTAAAAGTTATAAAGCAATCCATGTGAAGAAACCATTAAGGCACAACTTAAAAGCAACACAATTACCTCTCTCTTCTTTAATATTGGCCATATGGACCTTTTATTAAATTTAGTAAAATTTATTTTTTTTTCAGGAAGAATAAAGGCTAGAAAGAAAATTACTAATTGCGTTATTAATAGAGCATATATTAATGATCGCTCTCCATAAGAGTCAATCACGACTCCCAATGATAGCGCGGCAACAATAAATCCAATTGAACCCCATAACCTTATATGGCTATATTTTGAATCAGCTTTATTCGCTTTTAAGTGTGCCAATGTCAGTGATTCTGCAAGTGGGAGCGTTGAGCTTGTAAAAATACTCATTGCCATCATAACGACAAAAATATTTACAAAGGTATTTGACCAAAAAATACCCATGAAAATAATAAACCCAAAAAAAGAGGATATCTTAATCCATTTAATATACTCGCCGGATTGATCTGCAACCCATCCCAAGACATTTGGGGCGAAAATTCTACTGATCTGAAATAACGAGAGTAAAGCACCAATTTGTAATGCGTTAAATGAGAGAGACTTAAGATAAATCCCCCAGTAAGGCACGAAAAGGCCTACGAAAAAATAGTAACAAAAGTAAAAGCTTGAAAGACGACTATAAAAAAATGGGGTCACACTGAGAAAGGATTATTTCTTTCTACATCTGCATTTTGGGCTCTATCTCTTAAGACATGATCAATTATTACCAAAGAAAGCATTGCTTCAACGATTGGTACGGCTCTAATCGCGACACATGGGTCATGTCGCCCTGTCGTTTTCATATCGACTTCATTGCCATCGGTATCAATGGAATGTCTATCTTGCGGAATGCTTGAGGTGGGTTTAAAAGCTACATTGACAGCTATATCCTGTCCTGTTGATATGCCGCCCAATACACCGCCAGCATTATTTGATTTAAAGCCTTTAGAGCTCATTTCATCACTATGCTCAGTACCTTTTTGGTTGACACTATCGAACCCAGCCCCAATTTCAACTCCCTTTGTCGCATTAATACTCATCATCGCTGATGCAATGTCTGCGTCAAGCCTTGAAAAAACTGGTTCACCCAAGCCTATAGGCATATTTTTAGCGCATACAAAAATATTAGCGCCCACAGAATTTTTATCTGCTCGAACATCGTTAAGATATATTTCAAGATCTTTTAATATTGACTCGTTGGGTGCAAAAAAGGGATTTTTATTAACTACTTCCCAGTTTTTAAATGGTATGTCAATTTCACCTAATTGCTTAAGGTAGCCCATAACCTCAATGCCTTTATTTTCCTTTAACCACTTCTTCGCAATGGCACCGCCTGCAACTCTAATTGCAGTTTCTCTAGCGCTTGACCTTCCACCCCCCCTGAAGTCACGAATACCATACTTATTAAGATAGGTGATGTCAGCATGCCCCGGACGAAAAACTTCTTGTATTTTTGAGTAATCTTGACTTCTTTGATCTTTGTTTCTTATAATCAACCCAATAGGTGCTCCAGTTGTCACCCCTTCAAATACCCCTGATAAAATTTCGACAGAGTCATCTTCTTTTCTCTGGGTAACGAACTTTGAGGTTCCGGGCTTTCTTCGATCCAGATCAATTTGAATATCTAATTCAGTCAGCTTCATTCCGGGAGGACAGCCATCAATAACGCCGCCAATAGCAGGCCCATGTGACTCACCAAAGGAAGTCAGTGTAAAGATTTGTCCAAATGTATTTCCTGACATATTTTTAATTAACCTAGTTTATTATTCAATGATTATATCATTTGCATCATACTTAAAAAAAAATTACCTTTCGATAACAGAAAATTCCCCTGGCTTCATATCGCTGATAGTGAATTCACCCATTTCTGTCCTAACTAAGCGAAGCGTAGGGTAAGATATCGCTGCCGTCATTCTTCTCACCTGCCTATTTTTTCCCTCTGAAATTTTAATTTCTAACCATGAAGTGGGTATAAGTTTTCTTTTTCTTATGGGTGGATTTCTTAACCACAAATTTGGATCATCAATTCTTTTAACCCTTGCGGGCTTTGTTAACTCCCCTTTTATTATCACTCCCTTGCTTAATTTGTCTATGTCATTGATATTTGGAATATTCTCCACCTGTACTAGGTAGGTTTTAAAAACATTATTGCTAGGACTCGATATTTTATTCTGAAAAGCACCATTGTCAGTTAAAATGAGAAGGCCTTCACTATCAGTATCTAAACGTCCTGCAGGGTAAACATTTTGATAGGGTATGAAGTCCTTTAATGTTGAATACTTTTCATGTTTTGAAAACTGACTGATAACACCATAAGGTTTATTAAATAAAATCAGCATAAAATTTTATGTAATAAGGAAAATAGGATGGATAGCAAAATTAGCATTCCTCTTGATGGGGAAAAAATAAGTATTAATTCTAACCTGAAATTGGATGTTCCCAATAATCCAATTATTCCGTATATATGTGGAGATGGTATTGGAAGTGATATAACACCTGCAATGCAAGCCGTTGTCGATAAAGCTATCATAAAGGCATATGGAAATAACAAAAAAATTGCTTGGATGGAGGTGTTTGCTGGAGAAAAAGCCACCGCTATTTATGGTGAGGGTGTATACCTTCCCGATGAGACTATTGATGCATTGAAATCATTTGTTGTGTCCATCAAGGGGCCATTAGCAACGCCTGTCGGAGGGGGTATTCGCTCGTTAAATGTTGCGCTTAGGCAGTCACTTGACTTGTATGTATGCCTAAGACCTATCAGGTATTATCAAGGCGTACCTAGTCCAGTTAAAAATCCTCAGAATGTAAATATGGTCATTTTTAGAGAGAATACTGAAGATATTTATGCTGGTATTGAATATGCCGCCTCATCAGATAAAGCAAAAAAAATTATTGGGCTACTTGATGAATTTGGTGATAAAAATAAAATACGCTTCCCTAACTCAGCCGCTATTGGAATAAAGCCTGTTTCAAAGGAAGGAAGTCAAAGGCTCATTCGTAAGGCTATTGAATACGCAATCGATAATAATCGTAAGTCTGTAACATTAGTTCACAAAGGAAATATCATGAAATTTACAGAGGGTGGATTTAAAGAATGGGGATATGAGATAGCAAAAAAAGAATTCAATGCAAAAGTAAATGATCTTGGTTTTTACGAGATACCGACCAGTCAAAAAATTGACGCTATCAACAAAAAAATTGTCATTAAAGATATGATTACAGATGCCTTTCTACAAGAGGTCTTACTTAACCCAAAAGATCATGACGTAGTGGCTACGTTAAACCTAAATGGAGATTACGCCTCTGACGCATTAGCAGCACAAGTTGGAGGGATAGGTATTTCACCGGGAGCAAACATGTCAGACGGGGCAAGTATATTTGAGGCTACACATGGAACGGCACCAAATATTGCAGGTAAAAATATAGCTAATCCAAGCTCATTAATACTATCAGCACAAATGATGCTCGAATATATTGGATGGACAGAGGCTTCCTACGTAATATCAGGAGCATTTGAGAAGACATTGAAAGAAAACAAAATTACGACAGACCTAGCATCCCAAATTTCAGGTTGCGAGGCATTATCAACATCTGACTTTGCAACAGAAATTATTGCAAATATGTAAAAAAAGGTTCCGAAGAACCCTTTGTTTACTAGTCAGCTTTTTGGATATTTGAAGCTTGCTTACCCTTTGGACCTTCAGTTACCTCAAAAGTCACACGAGAACCTTCTTTCAAACTTTTGTAACCTTCTTCAACGATTGCTGAAAAGTGAGCAAATAAATCATCACCACCATCATCTGGAGTGATAAAACCAAAACCTTTTGAATCATTAAACCATTTTACTGTTCCTGTTGCCATTACGATACATCCTTTACAAATTTGGGAGGCCCCTAAAGAATCGATTACTGTATATGTTGTCTGTAGATTGTAAACCTAGAAGAACGACTAATACGAATAAACCAAACACCTGAACCGAATTTAACTCCTGTGCTGAATAAAAGTCAAGCCATTTTACAAAAAAATTATTCTATATATTTAACGATATCATCATAAGGTAAAGCACCCTCGATTCTTTTCCCGCTGGATACGATGATCGTTGGGGTTGAGGATATGCCAAGTTCCTTCGCTAGCTCTAAATTCTCTTCAATCGGAGTGTCGCAATTTCCGTCATTTTTTGGAAGTGTATTCTTGAGCATGTAATTTTTCCAGGCGATTGTTTTATTTCCTGAGCACCATATTTTTTTTGACTTATTCATTGCATCAGGGTGAATAGCAAGCGGGTATAAAAAGGTATAAATGGTTACATCTTTTAGTTTAGATATAGTTTCTTTCTCAAGCTTTCTACAAAATGGGCAATCTACATCAGAAAAGACAGCAATTCTTCTACTTCCATCACCCCTTTCCTCTTTGATTGCATTTTTAAAAGGCAGGCTATCGAAATCTACTTTGTTTAGATCCTCTAACCTTGCAGAGGTAAGGTCTATTTTTGTTTTTGGATCAACTAACCTTCCCTCAACAATTAAAAAGTTAAAATCTTCATCACTATAAATAATTTGGCCTCCAATAAAGATTTCATAAAGGTCGTTATAGTTTGTTTTCTGAATACTTTTAATCGTTAATTCAGGATAAGTTTTTTTAATAATCTCTCTTAATTCTTTCTCGCCTGACATAGCGTGTAAATTGATAAGAGTTAAAAAAATTATTAGCGCAATTTTTATCATGAGATAGCCTTTTTAATAAGTTGTTGTTTTAGAAATTTTGATTTATCGAGCACGCCCATACCCTTTTCGATCAAATCAGTCACAATAGATGATTTTTTTGAGAAAATCCAATTAAGGCCAAGCGTTAAAAACCCCATCTGGCTGACATCTTCCTTTCTAGCTCTTTCGTATTTACGCAAAAAACCTCTCAAGCCAATATCCAGATAATTTTTTCTATCTATAATTTTTTCTAAGAAAATAATATCCCTTATACCGAGATTAAGCCCTTGTCCTGCCATAGGATGAATAAAGTGGGCTGAATCACCAACAAGCAAAATACGATCCTTAAAAATACTCTCAACACTGTTCATAAAAAGTGGAAAGGATTCTTTTTTTGTGGTGATTTTTATGTCTTTATAATAATTACCGATTATTTGACTTAATTCATTCTCAATAGATTTATCATCAAGGTCATTAAGTTTTGTAAAGAAGTTAGCGTTGCATGACCAAACAATCGAGACTAATCCCTGCCTAATCGGCAGGACTGCTAAAGTACTTTCTTTTAAGAAAAATTGAAATGCTTGCTTTTGTATTTCAGTGTTAACTTTAAGCTCAAATGATAGTGCAGTCTGATTAAAGTTGTGCCTAAGAAGATCGATTGCTATTTTATCTCTTACCTTTGAGTTAGCTCCATCACATGCGATTATAATCGATGCTATATGCTCCTCATTTGGTAACTTTAGAATTGCTTGATCTTGTTTTTTCTTAATCTCAAAATCAGTGGGTAGTTTTTTGAAATTTTTTTTATTATTAAATGTGTTCTTAATCGCTTCATCAAAATCTTTTTCATTTGCCATATAAGCAAGTGCTGGTTTTTGTACTTCGTCCGCGTTGAGGGTGACCGAGTTTTTAATAGAACTATCAAATATTTTCATACTTTTAATTTCGCTAAGTGACTCAAAAAAAATTGAGGGTAGGCCAAGTGACCTTAGCCAATCGACAGAGGATGGAGATAACGCAAAAGTTCTGTTTTTAACACTTGAGTCTTTTGTGAAATGGTTGATTTCAAAACCTTTTGATTTCAACATCAGATGCAGAAGCTCCCCGATTAAACCTCCACCTACGATAATAATCTTATTTTGGATATCATTCACCATAACTCATCTTCCTAACAAATGATTGTTTGATGGGTCTTGAAATATCTAATAAGGTAAGCGCATAACCCCTGGCTTTTTTAAAGCCTACCAAGTCATTAGAAAAGCTCTTTACGAGCAATTCAGTAAAACCAAGTATTTTCTTTCGTTCACTTGCTCTTGACTGCTTATAGTCATTAATCAAGGTCTCAAGATTTTTAGTATTTAAATCATCTTTTAGGATCTGACTAAGTTTATATGCATCTCTAAATCCTGTATTTAAACCTTGGCCGGCAACAGGATGCATGGTCTGTGAAGCATTTCCTAGAGCGACAATATTTGAATGCATTACCTCTACATGTGTTTGTTTTAAATCAAATGATATTCTTTTCTCACACTCCTCAAAGCTTCCAACTCTATCTCCAAAGCTTTCATGAAGCTGTGATAAAAAACATTCATCATTCAATTTTTTAAGGTCTTCTATAAATTTTAATGGTCCCGTCCAAACCAGTGAGAATTTATCTTCTTTATTTGGTAGCAAGGCAATTGGCCCATTGGAGGTGAATCTTTCATAGGCGATATTACGATGAGGTATTTCAGACAAAACTTTTGTTACAATTGCAGCATGATTGAAGTGTTTTATTTTCTTATTTAACTCTAGCCCTTCAATTTCTTCGTTTGCCCCATCAGCCAAGACAACAAATTCACTTTTAAGTTGTTTAAGTTTATTGTTGGTTTGCAATGTAAGGTTGAGTGAAGGTTTTTCGTCTATACATTTAGTAATCTTTGTTTCATAAGATATCTCAACATTATTTATACATTCTACTTCCTCTTGAAGGACCCCCATTAAATCGCCGTAGGGTATAATATAACCTAATGATTCCTCATTGAATTCTGCAGAATCCAGCATCGTCCTTCCAAAAGAACCAGCCTGACTTGTATGTATTTTTTTTATCTTTGTAATTTTTTTTTCTAATCGATCCCATACCCCTATTTCCTCCAAAATGAGTCGACTTCCATTTGAAAGAGCGAGTGCTCTATTATCTTGATTTGTGGAACCATGCTTTTTAGATTCAAAAATTTGAACCTTGCCTATGCTGGTGCTGCCTAGTATTGCAAATATCAGGCCAACTGGCCCACCCCCAATAATTGCGCAATCAGGCACTTGACGTCCCAATAATTGCTTCAAGCTCATGAATCTCTTTTGGCGCATTTTTACTTAAAACATCATGGCCATCAGCAGTGACTAAAACATCATCTTCTATCCTCACCCCTATGCCCCAGAATTCTTTAGGCACATTATCCGATGGCCTAATGTAACAACCTGGCTCGATAGTTAGAACATTTCCCTCTGTGAACTTTACAGCCACTGACGGATTGTTTTTAGATGAATATTTACCTACATCATGAACGTCTAATCCAAGCCAATGGCTTGTTCTATGCATAAAGAACTCTTTATATAATTCTTTTTCATAAACCTCATCACTTGAGCCAATTAAAATACCTAAATCGATTAAACCATTAATGATAATTTTAAGTGCCTCCTTATGCGGGTCATCAAAAAAATTTCCAGCCTTTACTTTTTCGATGGCAGCTTTTTGGGCACATAGAACCAATTGATAAACTGCTTTTTGAGCTGAAGAAAATTTACCGCTCACAGGGAAGGTTCTTGTTATATCAGAAGCATAACTCCCTATCTCACACCCAGCATCTATTAATAGCAGATCTCCATCCTTCATCTGGGAATCATTTTCTACGTAATGAAGAGTACACCCATTAGCCCCAGACGCTACTATAGAAGAATATGCTGGGTTCCGTGCGCCACCTTTAAAAAATTGATTTAAAATTTCACCTTCAATCTCATACTCGTATTTATGAGGTCTGGTTAGTTTCATCGCATGTATGTGGGCATTAGCCGCAATGTCTGCTGACTCTCGCATCAAATTAACTTCAAAACCATTTTTAACCACCCTCATGCCATCAAGGATTTCTGATAGATCTTCTCTCAATTTATTATTTTCCTCGAACCACTTAGGGCTCAAAATATTATCAATCTTGGAAGATGGCAATAAAAATATACGCTTACTTTTTAAAAATTTAGGAATGAGTTTGTGGATCTCAGTTAATGGATAGGCCTCATCAAATAAAAATTCCTTGGATGCCTGCTTTGGGCCATAAATAAAACCATTCCAGACCTCTTTCAATTCATCCTTCGGCTGACAAAAAATGATTGATTTTGGATTTTTACCGCCAAAAATCATCACAACTGTCTCTGGCTCTGGGAACCCTGATAGATAATGAAAAGTACTATCAGATCTAAATGGGTAGTGACAATCTTTATTCCTTATGGATTCCTTAGCGTTTACCACGATAGCAACACTGTCACCTATTCGAGTTGCAAGCCTGTCTCTTCTATTTTTAAATTCTTTATAACTCTTCATGTCTTCACTCATTTAAATTAATCATATTTAAACGCTCTGGGGTACCTACGTCTGACCAAAGCCCTTCAAATAATTCACCTTGAATGCATTTTTTATTTATTGCAATTTCTAGTATGGGTGCTAATTTAATTTTATTTCCCTCCGCCAATTCGGAAAAAAATTTAGGGTCATAAATAGCTATACCTGAAAAGGTCAACGATCTTTCAGAATTCATAGTTAATATTCCATTATCCATTATGCCAAAATCACCTTTAAGATTATGCTCTGGGTTATTGACTAGAACTAGATGGCCCATACTATTATTTTGTAAAGATCTAGCTTTAAGATTTTCGTAATTGTAGTCTGAAAAAATATCTGCGTTAATCACTGCAAAAGCCTCGTCTCCAAGGTACTTCATTGCTTTCTTAATTCCCCCAGCAGTCTCTAATGCATGCTCTTCTTCAGAAATAGATATATTTAATCCCCATTTAGAGCCATCACCGACAAATTCGATTATCTCTTTTGATAAATATGCCACGTTGATTACAATATCCTTAAAACCAGCTTCACATAATTTGATTAAATGCCAGTCTATCAAGCATCTCCCCTTAACCTTCAATAAGGGTTTGGGACAGTTTTGAGTTAAGTTACCCATTCTCTCTCCTCTACCTGCAGCAAGGATCATTACTTTCATTTGATTACTTTATCCAAAAAATTTCTTAACTGATGAAAATCTCGATACCTCTCAGTCGCATCCATTAAGTACTTCTCAACTAATGGAATGTTTTCAAGATACTGATTCTTATTGTCCCTAATAGAAAGTCTTGCGAAGATACCTAAAATTTTTAAGTGTCTTTGAATGCCCATACATTCAAAATCTTTATAAAAAGTTGAAAATTCTAAATTAGTGATGAACTTATTGGCATTCGCTTTTTCCCAATACCTAACGGCATGGTCTAGGACAATTTCCTCATCCCATTCAATATATGCATCTTTTAGGAGTGAGACAAGATCATATGTAACTGGGCCTACTAAGGCATCTTGGAAATCCAAAATTCCCGGATTGTTTGATTTTTGATTCATCAGGTTTCTACTATGATAATCACGATGAACAAAAAATCTCTCTTGGCTAAGAACTTTTTTACTAATTGTTTCAAAGCAAGCTAACAACATCTCATTTTCTTTATAAGTTAGCTCAATTTTTTTATATTTTTTTAAGTACCACTCTATAAAAAGCGACATTTCATCAAAAAGTATTCTTTGTGTATAACTATGACATAAGTCTTTTTTAACCAATTTCTGCATTTGAATAAGTGATCCAATTGAGTCGCTATATAAACGTTGTTGATTATCATCATTTAAGACATCTAGGTAGGTATCGCTTCCAAAATCCTGCATCAAGATAAACCCAAGCGCTTCATCTTCTTCATATATATCTGGAACATTCACATTTATTGAATTTAGAATTTGGCTAATCTTTAAAAAAGCTTCAATCGATTCATTCTGAGGAGGTGCATCCATAACGATAAAGCTATCTTCAATAGTTCTTACCCTAAAATATCTTCGAAAGCTTGCATCACTCGAGGCAGCAGAAATAGAAAAATTTATTTCTAATTTTTTGGAGAGCCAGTCCCTTAATAAATCTATTCTTTTTAAACTGTCCAAATGATTATCTCTTTGATGATAAATACGTTCTTTTTTAATTTACATGAGTTATAATCCACAACTCACTGATTTATATATTAGTTTTTAAAATAAAGACTAAGGTTTATTTAAAATTAAAATGGTTAAAATGACTATATCAGGTTTCGTATAATTTGAATTTAAGAACAAAAAAAATATGGATTTTTTTATTTGTGTTTTTTCTATTAAAAAACACAACTCTTATCGCTGATGAGAAAAATAAAAATGCATCCACGCCTTATCAAAACTTGACCGAGAATAGCGTGCTTATTGAAGGCGACTCTCTAGAAAGTATTCTTGATAGAAAGCTCAGGGCCACAGGAAATGCCTCAATTTTAAAGGGCAATCAATCTATTACAGCTGATTTTATAGAGTACGATCAGATCTCTGAAGAACTCTATGCAAAAGGTCAAATTAAAATCACCACCCCAGACCTTCAACTAAAAGGCTCAGAGCTCGAAATGTCTTTAGCTGAAAATACTGGTTCTATTGCAAATGCATCTTTTGTAGCAAATATTAATGAAGATAGTACTTCCAAATTCAACAAAGAACTAAGAGGTACCGCTACAAAAATATTTTTAGAAGGTGAAGATAAAAAGAAACTTGAGAACGCAAAAGTTACAACATGTGAGGCGGGTCAAAATGAATGGTTCATAACTAGTGATGAGACAGTTATCGATCAGTCTTCAGGCAATATAAAAGCAAAAGATGCAGTGCTTTCGCTTAGAGGAATACCAATCATGTATTCACCTTATGTTGACTTTTCAACCACATCTCAAAGAAGGTCTGGCTGGTTACTTCCAACTGCTGGGACAACAACCACTAGCGGGTTTGAGACTTCTATCCCCTACTACTTTAATTTATCACCTACTTATGACGCAACACTTACCAGTCGCTATATGGAAAAAAGGGGGGTACAGTTTGATGGTGAATTTAGATATATGAAAGAAAATTTTGCAGGAACTTCGCAAATTCAATTCTTAAATAAGGATAATGAATCTGATATAGATAATCGATACCTTTTAGACATTAATCATAAGCATGATTTTGGCCATGGGTTTACAGCAAAGATCGAATATGAAAAGGTGAAAAGTGGTGATAATAATTATTTTGCAGATATGTCGACAAGCATTGCTGTTACAAGCCAGGTAAGTTTGAGGCAAACTGCACATTTGGATTATAAAAAGACTGATGATTTATCCGATATCAAAGCTAGCTTAAAGGTGCAAGAATTTCAAAACCTAACTTCCGCATCTCCGTATGAGCTAAAACCGAGTTTAAATCTAAGTTATAAGAAAGATTGGGAGGATGAAGCAGACCAATCACTGTTTTTACAAACAGATGCAAATTTTATGTATGACCAATTTGATACTGGAAACAATGCTGCTAAAAATATTGCAACTGGATCAAGAGTTGCCTCAAATCCTAGCGTTTCATTTCCAATGGAGGCTAGTTTTGGATACCTTAAACCAAAGTTGATGGCAAATTTAAGGCACTATGACCTTGATGATGCTCAAACCTCACAAAAGAGTATAGCCGTTCCAACCGTATCGGTTGATTCTGGCTTATACCTTGATCGACCTTTTGAGCTGAGTGGCTACAGTTTTATCCAGACGCTTGAACCCAGAGTTTTTTATACATATACGCCTTATGAAGACCAAACTGAGCTTCCGATGTTTGATACCTCTTTGAACGAATTAAATTCAACCACAATTTTCCAAGAAAATCAGTTTTCTGGTCAAGATAGAGTGATGGATACCAATGCAATTACGACAGCTCTTACTACAAGGATTTTAGATGATTCCGGTTATGATTGGGCACTATTAACTATGGCACAAAGATTTTATCTATCTGATAGAAAAGTATTAGATGAACCACAATTTGATGGCTCATCATACAAAGGGGATAAGTCAGATTTCTTAGTAAGTGCTCAAGCAAACCTAACCAAATCATTAAGATTAACCTCTGAATATGAATATAACTTTTCTGAGGATACGACCAATAAATTTACTGCTGCAGGAAGGTTTACGCCTGAACCAGGTAAGGTATTTAACGCTTCCTATCGTCAAGTTATAAATCCATCATCGGGTGTTTATGATGTTAAACAATACTTAGTATCTACCCAATGGCCACTAACTTCTGGATGGTCTGCTCTTGCAAGTTATAATTATGATTTATATAAACGACAAGACATTGAGTCAATGATCGGAGCTCAATACGATGCGGGTTGTTGGACTACACAAATGATGTTCCATAGACTTCAACTTGCAACTAATGAAGAATCAACAGACACATTCTTCATAATGCTTGAAATTGGTGATCTTGGATCATTTGGCCAGGGAGATAAGGCAAGCTTATTTGAAAAAATGAATAGGACAGTTCAAGGTAGTTCATTTGCAAGCGATTTACCTGATGAATTCCGCGAGAGAAATTTTTAAAGACATCTATAACCGACTAAATGATCACTAAAGTTATTTTTATTTGCGCACTGACAATCCTACAAAATATTTTTTTGATAAACCCACTTTCAGCTGCTCAAAAATACGTTGAAGTCGACAAGATCGTTGCTATTGTTGAAACACAAACAATTACAAATTCAGAACTAAATAAGAAAAAAGAGAAGATTAGAAAGGCACTTTCTCAACAAGAGGGAGATATGCCCTCTGATAAAAAAATTACAAAATTATCTCTTGATCAACTTATTGTGGAAAAATTAGTATTTGAGTACACATTGATGCAGGGAATAAGTGTCAGTGAAGAACAACTAAATAATGTTATGAATGGTATTGCTAAGTCTAACAATATATCTATCGAAGAGTTAATTAAAGAAATCGAGATGGATGGAACAAGTTACTCCGACTTTAGAGAAGATATTCGCATTCGATTACTTTTTGATCAAGTAAAAAAAAGAATCATTGGGGCAAATTTGAAAATTTCTAAATTTGAAATTGATAACTTTATTGAGCTTCAAAAAGAGAGAACACCTACTAAGTATAATTATTCGCATATATTTATAGAATACATAAAAAATAATGATGTGGATGTTGATGTTGAAAAAACAAAAATAAAATTAACAGAAGTTGTAAATAAACTTAAAGAAAGAAATTTTGATGACGTAGCAATAAACTATTCAGATGGCCCCATGGCTAAAAAAGGAGGGCTAATAGGGTCAAAAATAATTGATGAGATTCCAGACATATTTATAGAAAGCCTAAAATCAATGAAAATTGGAGAGATTAGTCAACCAATAAATGGCTCAGGTGGCTTCCATTTAATAAAATTAAATCAAATTGAAGAGTTTGAAATGGAAACCATCGTTGTTAGCCAATCAAAGGCAAAACAAATTTTACTTAAAAAGAATCAAATTGTATCCGAGGATGAAATTAAGAAAAAACTAAATTATATTAGAAACTTAATTATTGAAGGTATGAGTTTTTCTGAAGCTGCTGAAAAATATTCTGAGGATGGCTCTGCTGCAAGTAAGGGAGATTTAGGTTGGCTAAGCCCAGGAGATACTATTCCTGAATTTGAAATAGAAATGGATAATTTAGAATTAAATGAAATTAGCCAGCCAATTAAGACTGCACTTGGATGGCATTTAATCCAGGTTAATGAAAGAAGAGAAAAAGATTTATCATCAGAATCATTGAGACAAAAAGTAAAAGATAGTTTATTAAAGCAAAAGACTGATATCAAATTCAATGATTGGATTAAAACATTGAAAGAGGGTGCTCATATAGAAATATGGCTTTATGAAAACTAATGAAAAAATTACCAAATCTTATTATCACATCAGGTGATCCAGCAGGAATTGGACTAGACCTCTGTGTGATGCTAGCCTTTAAAAAATTTCTGGCAAATATCACAATCATCGGAAATAAAAATGCCATCCTTTCTAGGGCTAAGCTATTGAAAAAAGACATTAAGATCTCAACAAAATTAGGTTCACATTTAGGAAATGGAGAGCTTAAAATAATTAATTTAGATTATAAAAATCCAGTTGTTGCCGGGCAACTTGATAAAAATAATTCCTTACAGCAGCTAAAGGGATT
>Ga0233426_10001912_pt1 | contig 18148 bp, 19 predicted proteins | sample SI_118_April2016_6_FD_179875 | JGI IMG/M metagenome (GOLD analysis project Ga0233426, IMG submission 179875) | Seawater microbial communities from Saanich Inlet, British Columbia, Canada - SI_118_April2016_10_MG | ecosystem: Environmental > Aquatic > Marine > Inlet | place: Canada: British...
ACCATCTGTCTATTTCCATCAATCAGCGTTACGACCTAGCTGATGCTGCCGCAGCGTTTGAGGCTCTTACAAGCCGTAAGACAACCGGTGCAACTATCTTTACGACAGGTAGATAAGGTAAAAAAACACCCCTATGGTTTTTATGCGGGCCGGGTTATCGCCCCGTTCGCATAGACCATAGGGGTGTTTTTGGTGTCGGCATGACTTATAACCTTGCCAAGATATATTTCATGATCGCCGCCATCATGTACGGCATGTGTTTCACATATCAGAACAGCGGCAATATCGTTAAGCACCGGAAGCCCCTCTGCTGACGCAGCCCAGCTTATTCCATCAAACCTATAATCATGTGCTGAGGCAAACCGGTTACATAAGTCTGTTTGGTCTGCTGACAGGATATTAATCGCAAAGCCGCGGCGTGCCTGAAAATCATCAAGACATTCTGATGACCGCGCAAGGCTCCATAAGATAAGGGGCGGGGCAAGCGAAACCGAGTTAAACGAACTGATGGTCAACCCTACCGGCGCGCCGGTCTCACTCAGCGTTGTGACGATGGCAACACCTGTTGGAAAGCAGCCTAATGTTGTGCGGAATGCTTTGCTGTCGGTGAGGGGCTGGGGTATCAAAATTGTCATAACGGGCTCATCTAAAACTATCAAGGATAACTAACAGGTCCATGAACGCGTTAGCAAGGAAAGGTTATCAATTAATAAGCAGATTTCGCAGGCTACTGGCTATCTGTGTTCTTTTAACACCTCATGTTAAATGATACGATGCCCATATAGCTTTAGACGTGCATAAATAACAAAAAACACAATCATTTCGATAGCAAAAGACATAGATATCTGGGAGATGTTACAATGGGATTTAGTAAGCCGGCTGCTTTGCCATCAATTATGGTTGCACCAAATGGTGCCCGCAAGACGACTTCCGATCATCCAGCTATCCCGGTTACGATAGAACAGACCGCTATCACAGCAAAAGCCTGTTTTGATGCTGGTGCTGGCGCTATCCATTTTCATGTGCGCGACACAGATCAAAAACATGTGCTTGATGCTGGCTTTTATCGTGAAGGGCTAGAAGAGCTAAACCGTGTTGTCCCAGACATGCATCTCCAGATTACCACTGAAGCTGTTGGCATTTATTCACCAGATGATATGCGGGCAGTGACCGAGGCTGTGATGCCGCCCGGTGTTTCGATTGGCATCCGCGAGATGATCCCATCACGGGTTGTGTCTGCTACAGATATTAAATTCTATACGATGCTTTTGGAAGCAGGGGTTCGTGTTCAGCATATCTGTTATGCACCAGAAGATGTGAAGCTGCTTTCCTCGCTTTTGACCAGTGCTGGCCTGCCACGCACTGATTTATGGTGCCTGTTCACCCTTGGGCATTATTCCGGGATCCCAAGCCATCCTGATATGATACAGCCTTGTCTAGATGTTTTGGCGAGTGACGATATGCAGGCGGATTGGGGTGTGTGCGCGTTTAATGAGCTGGAAGCTGTTTGTCTATCTGAAGCTGTAAAGGCGGGCGGAAAACTGCGTGTCGGATTTGAAAATTCGATGCTCATGAAAGATGGCAGCCTTGCCCCTAATAATGAGGCACGGGTGGCAGAGGCAGCTCTGCTCTTCTAGTCATATCGTATAGCTGGTTAGCCGCGTGAAACGCTAGCTCAGAAGAGCTTCTGTTTCCCGCCGCAACTGGAAGGCTAATCTATTTGTATCAAGCTCCACATCATCCCATGTCAGCACCTGATCGGGGCTCACAGGCCGGATAAGTCGTGCCTTATTGGCAAGGCCGAGCGGCAAGTAACCTGCGGCAACAGAGGTTGCTGCTGGACGCAGCCCGCCATAAATCGTTGCTCCGCCCTCACCATCCAGAATCGTGCCAACATGAAGCGCTGTTTTGGCAACCGCAGCGACATCTGCGTTAAAACAAACAGCCGCTCCTGTTGCTTCGCCGCGCACTGCAACAGACGCAACGGACATGCCTAGCTCCAAGCCAATAAGATGCCATCTTTTATAAAGGCAGCTATATCTGCCGCTATCATCAGTGGTGACTTTATATTCTTCAAAACAGTTTTTGATATAATCTGTATCCGCTTCAATACAGACCCAAACGCCTTTTCTGATATCATAGGCAATAGGCTCACCATGCGGCGTCAGGCTAGAAATAACCTCAACCATCCCGGGCCCATCTAACACGCCGCCAACTGATTTCGGACGCATTAATTGGGGAATATCATCAACAGATCCTGAGGGAAAGGCTAGTCCCTGTTCTGGGACAGTTAACCGGCAGGCATTCGCAATAGCCGCTGATTCGATAGCTGGTTTAGAGCCATCAAGAAAGGCGTTGAACATTTTCGGGTTTAATCTGCCGCGCTCTGCCTGCTCCTTTGTAAGCCCCCAATGGTCCCAAACGGTCTCTGGTGTTGATAGGCGGTAATGGGGCATCCATTTATGGCCCCGCCCTGCTGCCATAACTGAAAAACCACAGGTGCGCGCCCAGTCAACAAGGTCACATACAAGCGCTGGCTGGTCCCCATAGGCCATAGAATAAATCTGGCCCGCAGCTTTGGCCCGGTGTGCAAGCCCCGGTCCACAGAATGCGTCAGCTTCAACGGTAACGTTAATTACATCCTTGCCAGCATCAAGGGCTGCGATGATATGGTCAACCGCAATAAGCGGGTCACCTGTTGCTTCGATAATAATATCAATACGCTCATCAGTAATCAGCACGCTGGCATCATCGGTAATAAAAGTGGTGTTCTTTGCGCAGGCATCATCAAGATGTGCTGCGCTATAGGCCTCTTCTTTCCAGTCAACAAAGGCAAGGTTAGCGCGCGCCCGGTCAGGAGACAGATCAGCAATACCAGCGATGTGAATCGCAGGCAGCTTTCGGGCTTGAGCCAAAAACATGGAGCCAAACTTGCCAGCGCCGATAAGCCCAACGCGTACCGGTTTTCCAGCTTCTTTTCGGGCTAATAATTTGGCAAAAAGATTCATAGTGACTGTCCCCATTTAAACGAATAAATCTCTTATTATCCTAGCCGATAACAAAGCATTTAGACAAGATATCAAGAGAAGCTTGCACTTTATTGAAGACTGCGTTGTGATAGGTAATAGGTAGGTTTTTGATTATTATGAAAGAAGGATGATTATGACGTTTTCAGCGGCAGCGCAGGCGCGCTTTGATTTATCAGGCAAGACAGCATTGGTTTCAGGCTCATCACGTGGGATCGGTTTTGCGCTGGCATCAGGGCTTGCAGAAGCCGGCGCGCATGTTATTTTGAATGGCCGAGATGCAGCAGCCCTTAACGCTGCCTCTGATAAAATTTCGGCCATTGGCGGTACAACATCACAGCTTATTTTTGATGTAACAGATAGGCAGTCTGTCGAGGATGCGATTAACGGGTTTGAGCGCTATACAGGGCCGATTGATATTCTTATCAACAATGCTGGTATGCAACATCGTGAGGCGTTAGAAGATTTTGATCTTGCCGCCTTTGAACGTGTGATGGCAACCAATGTAACAGGTGTCTTTACGCTATCGCAGCTTGTTGCCCGTCATATGATTGCCCGTAAACAGGGTAAGATTATCAATATCGCATCAGTGATGACACGGGCCGCCCGCCATATGATTGGCGCTTACACAACCTCAAAGGCAGCCGTTGCAGGATTAACGCGCGCGATGACAGCTGAATGGGCACAACATGGTATTGGCTGTAATGCTATTGGGCCGGGTTATTTTTCAACCGAACTAACAGCAGCCCTGTTTAATGATGAAGAATTTGGGGCATGGCTTCGTGGCCGGACACCAGCTGGGCGCTGGGGTCAGGTTGATGACCTCGTTGGTGCGGCATTATTCCTGAGCTCGCCTGCATCCAATTATGTAAATGGTCATGTGCTATATGTCGATGGCGGCATGACTGCCACCATCGGCTAATATAAGACAGGGTCTAGCTGTTCTAGAGTGACTTTTTCAAGTCTGCGCATTCTGGAACAGCTGTCAGGACAGGCTCTCCGGCAAAATAGCGCACAGCGTTTTCAGTTGTCAGGTCGCCCATTGCTTGCCGTGTTTCATGTGTTGCTGATCCGATATGCGGGGTCAGCACAACTTGGTCCATGTCAAACAGAACGGCTGGCACCTGTGGCTCTTTATCAAATACATCAAGGCCAGCATGACCAAGGCGGCCTTCCTGCAAAGCAGCCACAAGAGCGTCTTCATCAACTACCGAGCCACGCGCCACATTCACCAGAATACCATCAGAGCCCAAAGCATCCAGAACGTCTTTGGTAATAAGATGGTGGGTTGATGGGCCACCCGGTGTGATAACGATAATACAGGTCACATCACGTGCCATTTCCACCAGATTACCATAATAACGATAGGGGCTATCGGGACGCTCATTGCGGGTATGATAAGCAATATCGCATGAAAATGCTTCGAGCTTACGGGCGATTGCATTACCAATCCGGCCAAGTCCGACGATACCCACTTTCATCCCGTCAACGGTGCGTGAATATTCTATATTACCGGCGGTCTCCCATTTGCCAGATGTTACCCAGCGATGTGATGGGAGCAATCTGCGTGCAACCGATAACAATAGCATCAGGGCAGTTGTCGCAACTTCTTCATTCAGTACGTCAGGCGTGTGGGTTACCACGATCCCGCGTGATGATGCCAGTGCAACATTAGTGCTGTCATAGCCCACACCGGTGTTTGAAATCATCTTAAGGTTGGGAAGGTTTGCGACCAGTGTTTCTGGCGTGCCATCTGCCCCGTTTGTGACGATAGCTTCAATTAGGTCACCCTTGTCTGCTATCAGGGCATCAAAATCATCTTTGAGAGAGGCGTAATGAAGCGTGAAAGAGCCTTCGAGCTGCTCGCGCATCCGGTCTGTGATTTCCTCAACAACCAATAAATGTGGTTTGTCAGCCATAATAACTCTCTCCTAAGATATACAAATAAAAACGCGATGCGGTTAGCTCGTTTCTAAGCCATTACGTTTTAATAGTTCAAGATAAATAGCAGAGTGATCAAGATCGCCGCCATCCATTTCATTACAAAGCGTGATGAAGCGGTCCTGTATTTGCTGTGATAGCGGAAGCTTCAGGTCATAATGACTGGCTTCTTCCATTGCGTTATCGATATCTTTGAGCTGGAATTTTGAAGGTCCACCCGGCACAAAATTATTTTCAGTCATGCGCTCGCCATGCTGCTGCAGGATAACCGAATCAGCAAAGCCGCCTTTTAGGGCCTGCCGGATTGAGGCTGGATCAGCACCGCCTTTTTGTGCCAGAAGCATTGCTTCACCAACAACCCCGATAGTCACAGCAACAATAAGCTGATTGACGTGCTTGGAGAGTTGGCCTGAACCGTCTGGTCCTACGCGCACCGGTCGACCCATGCCTTCAAAGACAGGTTTGGCACGTGCAAAAACATCTTCATCGCCGCCAACCATAATGGCTAATGTGCCATCTGTTGCACCGCGTGTACCGCCTGATACCGGCGCATCTAGATGGAATAATCCACGCTCTTTCATTTGCGCTGCATGATTGCGGGCTTCATCTGCTTTGATGGAGCTCATATCAAGCAAGGTTGCACCGGATTTCATGGCACCAGCAAGGTTTTGGGTAAACATCATGTCAGCAACCGTTGGACCGTCACTTACCATGGTTACAATAAAATCAGCAGTCGCAACTGCATCATGGGCTGTTTGCGCAAGCTGTGCACCATCGCCAACAAGCGCTTCTGCTTTTGATATTGTCCGGTTCCAGACAGTGACTTTAAAACCGGCCTTTAAGAGGTTACGTGCCATTGGCCCGCCCATTAGACCCGTCCCTAAAAACGCTACTTCAATCGCTGACATGAGTTTTTTTCCTATAAATTATCCTAGTGCCGTTCGGGCAGAATTAATATGTTGCCCGTCCGCCTGAAAGATCAAAAGTTGACGCTGTTGTGAAGCTGTTCTCGCGGCACACAAGCCATGCCACCATCGCAGCTATTTCATCTGTCTGCACAAAGCGCTGACGTGGAATTTTCGACAGCATATAATTGATTTGCTCGTCTGTCATCTGATCAAAAATGGCTGTTTTGGCTGCTGCAGGTGTAATACAGTTCACTGCGATATCAAGGTCAGCAAGCTCTTTGCCAAGTGATTTTGTCAGACCAATAACCCCTGCTTTAGAGGCAGAATATGCCGCAGCATTGGGGTTGCCTTCTTTGCCGGCAACAGAGGCAATATTCACAATCCTGCCATAGCCATTTTGCTTCATAAACGGCACAACTGCGCGGTTCACAAAGAAGGTGCCATTCAGGTTGAGATTAATGATGCGAACCCAGTCATCAACAGGATAGTCAACAAGTGGTGCGTTAGGTCCTGAAATACCAGCAGAGTTAATACAAATAGATACAGTTCCAGCATTCATTGCGGCAGCATCAGCAACAGCTGCTGAAACTGAGTCTGGATTTGAAATATCAACCTTATGCGCTGCGGCATTCGGTCCGACCTCATCACAGGCGGCTTTGAGGGCTGCCTCATCAATATCAAACAGGTGGACCTTGGCACCAGATGCGCTGAGACGGTGCGCACAAGCAAGACCAATGCCCTGTGCGCCGCCGGTGATGACAGCAACATCGCCTGTCATATCATGTGTAACAGTCATTATCTTAAATCCCTTTTTTATGCGTCGCGGCCGACAGGTTGGCGCTGATGGCCAAGACCTTCAATGCCAAGTTCCATGACGTCACCTTCGGTAAGATAACGTGGCGGCTTCATGCCCATGCCAACACCCGGAGGTGTTCCAGTTGAGATAACGTCACCAGGCTGGAGCGTCATCATCTGAGAGAGATGTTCAATGATTTGTGCAACAGTAAAAATCATCGTTGCTGTATTACCTGTTTGCATGCGCTCGCCATTCAGGTCGAGATACATATCAAGCTTCTGCGGGTCAGCAACATCATCAGCAGTCACAAGCCATGGGCCAATTGGGCCAAATGTGTCGCATGATTTACCTTTGGTCCACTGGCCGGTAAGCTTTGTCTGGAAGGCACGTTCTGAGACGTCATTCGCGACAAAATAGCCAGCAACATAATCAAGCGCATTATCAATAGTTGCATATTTACATGGCTCGCCAATCACAACACCTAGTTCAACTTCCCAGTCACCATCTTTGGATGCGCGTGGCAGCATGACTGTATCATTCGGGCCCATAACAGCAGATGTCGCCTTCATGAACAAAATAGGGTGTTCTGGAATATCGGCACCTGTTTCAGCCGCATGGTCTGAGTAGTTCAGGCCAATACACATAAATTTACCGATATCAGCAACGCATGCCCCCATCCGCACCGAACTATCAATAGCTGGCAGAGTGCTTGGGTCAATCGCGGCGAGAGCTGCAAGGCTTTTCTTGCTGAGAGCAGCACCATTAATATCTGCAATATGAGCGGACAAATCGCGGATTGTGCCATCTGCATCAATCATGCCTGGCTTTTCTGCGCCGGCATCTCCAAAACGAACAAGTTTCATTGTTTGGTATCTCCTAGGTAAGTGTGGCTAATGATAGTAAAGGATTAGTGGTTATCGCGCGGGGTACCTTTGGTTTGCGCGATGGCTTGATAGTTTGGTGCATCACGAAGCACCATACCTTCTGAGAAGGGTGTAACGAGTTCACGGAAATATTGCTGCCAAGGTGACTGACTTTCCGGCATTTCAAACCCGCCTTTTGCAACAAGGTCTGAGCGTCGTTTAGCAAGCTCTTCGTCTGAGATCATTATATTTGCACTGAAATCATTCAGATCGATCCGGATGGTATCGCCTGTTTCCAGCAAGGCAAGACCGCCGCCTGCTGCAGCTTCAGGTGAGGCATTAAGGATAGAGGGTGACCCTGATGTTCCTGACTGCCGGCCATCCCCAATACAAGCAAGTTCTGAGACCCCCTGTTTAATGAGATAGGCGGGCGGGCGCATATTCACAACTTCTGCACCGCCTGGATATCCAATCGGCCCAGCACCACGCATCACAAGGATACAGTTTGCATCAATATTAAGGCTATCATCATCAATCCGGTGATGGAAATCTTCTGGCCCGTCAAAGACAATGGCACGCCCTTCAAAGGCGTTTAAATCATCTGGGTTCACAAGATATCTATCGCTAAATTCTTCTGAGATAACACTTGTCTTCATAATCGCGCTATCAAACAGATTTCCCTTCAGATTAATAAAGCCTGCTGCTGATTTGAGCGGCTTATCAATCGGGCGGATAACATCATGGTTCCGATTTGGTGCATCGCCGCAATTAGTGCCCATTGACTGGCCATTTACGGTGACAGCGCCCGGGTGAGGTAGAAGACCGGCCCGCATTAGTTCTGCAACAACAGCCGGCACGCCGCCCGCCCGGTGATAATCTTCGCCCAGATATTCGCCAGCTGGCTGAAGGTTCACAAGCAATGGAATTTTATGACCAAGAGATTGCCAGTCATCATTATCAAGCGCGACGCCAAGATGGCGGGCAATACCATTTAGATGGATGGGCGCATTTGTTGAGCCGCCAATGGCTGAGTTAATCACAATGGCATTTTCAAACGCTTCGCGGGTCATGATTTCTGACGGCTTAAGGTCATCCCAGACCATATCGACAATGCGCGAGCCTGTTTCATATGAAATCTGGCCACGTTCGCGGTAAGGCGCTGGAATGGCTGCTGAGCCGGGTAATTGCATGCCAAGGGCTTCAGCAAGAGAGTTCATTGTCGTTGCTGTGCCCATCGTGTTGCAATAGCCTGTTGACGGGGTTGATGATGCGACAAGATCAAGGAAGCCGTCACCATCAATTTCGCCTGCGGCCATCATCTGACGCGCCTTCCAGACAATAGTGCCTGATCCTGTGCGCTCGCCATTGAACCAGCCATTGAGCATCGGGCCAACTGACAGTGCAATAGACGGAATATTAACAGTCGCAGCCGCCATCAGAAGTGCGGGCGTTGTTTTATCACACCCGATCATCAGAACAACACCATCAATCGGATAGCCATAAAGTGTTTCAACAAGGCTCAGATATGCAAGGTTTCTATCTAGCATGGCTGTAGGGCGCTTGCCTGTTTCCTGAATTGGATGAACCGGGATTTGCATCGGCACACCGCCTGCTGCGATAATGCCGTCACGAACACGTTTTTCCAGCTCTAGATGGTGGCGGTTGCATGGCGATAAGTCAGACCCAGTCTGGGCAATACCAATAATAGGTTTGCCGCTTTGGAGCTCATCGCGTGTCAGGCCGTAATTCAGGTAGCGCTCAAGATAAAGCGCCGTCATTTCTAAATCTTCCGGATTATTAAACCACTGGCGTGAGCGAAGCTGGTCAGGCTGTATTTTTTTCTGTGACATTTAAAAGTGTCTCCCCCGGGTAAAAGCTGCAATCCATCTCTTTTTTCTAAGAGTAATGAGTTATAATTTAATTATATGCCCTTATTATAGACTTTCATGGCTCGTGATATCTAGCCTGCCCAGCCGCCATCAATCAGATGAGCTTGGCCTGTGGTAAAGGCACTTTCATCTGATGCAAGATAGACAACAAGAGCGGCAATTTCTTCGGCCTTTGCAATCCGGCCCATTGGCTGGCGCGCAACAAAGTCTTTCATTGCGGCGTCATAATCACCGGTTGCGCGCAGCCTGTCATGCAAGGACGGGCTATCAACTGTGCCCGGGCAAATTGCATTACAGCGCACACCAGTTGTGATGTAATCCCGCGCTACTGATTTTGTCAGGCCGAGCACCGCTGCCTTGCTGGTGCCGTAAACAAATCTGTTCGGCGCGCCAATGATGGATGAGCAGGCCGATGACATATTAATGATTGATCCAGTGCCCCGCTCAATCATGCCGGGCAGCGCAGCTTTAATCGTCCGCATCATAGCGCGAACATTAAGCTCAAACGCAAAATCCCACTCATCTTCGCTCGCATCAAGAATTGAGCCATGATGAACAAAACCAGCACAGTTAAACAAAACATCTGGCTGAATATCTGATATCGCCTGATTCACATCATCTTTGCTCAGAACATCAAGCATGGAGCAGGAAATAGTACCAGCGCCAGATATGCTGCCGGCTTCCTCGCTCACGCCTGCCAATGCATCATTATTAATATCAGTTGCAAATACGCTTGCACCCGCCCTCGCAAGGGCAATTACTGAAGCTCTGCCAATACCTTGACCTGCTGCAGTCACAAGAACACGCTTACCTTCTAGGCGATTTGGATAGGAAATTCCGGTCATTTTGCTTCCTTGCTAATGCTGGTGCTTGATTATTCTGTTTTTTATGCGTGATAATGTACACATATAAAGACAAATTGGTATACTAAATGCCAGTAGAAACAAACTTCTTAATGAAAATAAAGGGAATCAGACAATGCGTATGATGATTATTGGGGCGGCAGGGATGGTTGGTCGCAAGCTTACACAGAGATTGCTTGCGGGTCATGCTGATGTTGTAACGCCAACTGAACTGATTCTTTATGATATGTTCGATGCGCCGGCACCAGATACAGACCTGCCATGCACGATTCTATCGGGCAATATTGCTGATAAGGCAGAATCTGAAAAGCTGGCGGCATTTCATCCGGATGTTATCTTCCACCTTGCCTCTATTGTGTCGGGCGAAGCAGAAGTAGAATTCGACAAGGGCTGGCAAATAAATGCACATGGCGGCTGGCAGCTTCTCGAAGCGTTGCGGGCCCAGCATGATGCATCTGGCGGCACGTATCGTGCAAAAGTTATCTTCACCTCATCGATTGCAGTCTTCGGGCCTCCTTTCCCGGATGCAATTGACGATGATTTCTTATGCGCCCCACAAACATCCTACGGTGCTCAGAAAGCGATGGTTGAATTATTGCTGGCTGATTATAGCCGAAAGGGCTTTGTGGACGGTATGTCTATTCGTCTGCCAACCGTTTGCGTGCGGCCCGGGAAACCTAACCTTGCCGCATCATCATTCTTTTCCGGCATTATCAGAGAGCCACTTAACGGCGTTGAAGCATTATTGCCTGTCTCTGATGAAGTGCGTCACTGGCATGCCTCTCCGCGCTCTGCTGCAGGGTTTCTGACCCACGCTGCAGGCCTTGATTTTAACCGGCTCGAAGGGCGTAGAAGCCTGAATATGCCGGGGCTATCCTGTACAGTGGCCGAGCAGATTGAAGCCTTGCGGTCCCTCGCAGGAGAAAAAGTGGTAAGCCTTATTAAGCCGCAAGCTGATGAGCATATTATCAAGATTGTTGCTGGCTGGCCGCGTAATTTCACAGCCGCACGTGCGACAGCTCTTGGCTTCTCAAGTGAGAAAAGCTTCACTGATATCATCAAGGTTTATCTGGATGATGATTTTGAGGGTACACTCTAATTTTCAGTTTCCTGCTCACCTTCAAGTGAGCAGGATGACAACCCCAACAATAATCAGCAAAACCCCTGATGCATGATTAAGGCGCGTCAGGGCTTTTGGTGATGACAGCACATTCCTGATCCGGCCCAGCCACGCTGCCAGCAAAAGATTGCCGGTAAAGGGCAGTAAGGATGAAATCAGGGCTATCACGATAATATCGGGCAGAGTGATAGAGCTTAGATCGAAAAATCCGGGCAATACGCCCATGTAAAATAATATCGCTTTCGGGTTGCCGATAATCACCAACAGCCCCGCAAGAAACCCAGCAACAAAGCCGGGGCGCGTCAATTTATTTTGTGTGCTAATCGGCCTACTGGCTGTTCTGATAAGATGGGCCCCCATTAGCCAGAAAATACCTGCAGCGCTGTAGCGCAGCCAGACAAGCATTTCAGCATATAAGCCTGATAGTTCTTGAATGCTCAGCAGGGCAATAAACGGCCAGGTGAAATCGCCGATGACCACACCAAGTGCCAGTGGCAGAGCGCCGCGCATACCATGGCTAAGCGAGCGCGCCATCAATGCAACCCAGACAGGCCCGGGGGTTAAAAACAGAATAATCATGGCACCGGCATAAAGAAGCGCTTCTGTAAAAGTAATTGTCATGAAAAAGGCCTTGCTAACTTATCTTGTGATACGAACCAACTAGAGGGTCCGAGCAATATCTGACTTTACACGCCGTAACGGTATCGATGACTCGATTTCTGCAACGCAACTGATTTTTGTCAGGCGCCCGACAAGAAAATTCTCAAATTCTATTAAATTACGCGTGACAACCCGCATCATATAGTCACGGTTTCCAGTCATCAGCCAGCAATCAACAACTTCGGGAAATTGTGCAATTTCAGCTTCAAATGCTGAAAGACCATGATCAATTTGACGGTCTAGTTTTACAGAGACAAATACCGATACCTCAAACCCCAATGCCGCTTCATCAATAAGAGCTGTGTATCCTTTGATAATACCAGCATCTTCAAGCCGCTTTAGCCGCCGTGCAATAGGTGTTGCACTCAGCCCGATATCCTCGCTCAATGCCTGAATTGATATTCGCCCATCACGTTTCATCTCCTGCAGAATACGAATGTCAAATTCATCAAAACGAGTGGAATCCGCTACAAAAAAATTGTTTTCCATCTTAAATCCCTAAACTTTGCTCCTATTAAGGAACTAATAGTCCAGAAGCTACTCTGATTTCAAGTTACCATTTCACATCATTAGGAGAGCGGGGGCGCGTCATGACAATATCGTATTTAACACAGGTTGAGCAGCGGCTATTATGGTTGTCTCACTGGATGATTCATCACGCAAACCATATCAGGCCAAAGCAGGACAACATCAAGGTTGGGGGGCATCAGGCATCATCTGCATCGATGGTATCGATAATGACAGCCCTGTATTTTACCGCCTTGCGGCCTGAAGATAGAGTTGCTGTGAAGCCACATGCCTCGCCAATATTCCATTCTATTCAATATTTGATGGGTCATCAGAGTCGTGAAAAGATGGAGGCCTTTAGAGGGTTGGGCGGGGTTCAGTCCTATCCCTCACGCACCAAAGATGATGATGATGTAGATTTCTCAACCGGGTCTGTTGGTCTTGGGGTTGCGATTACCTCATTTGCTTCATTGATTCAGGATTTTATCGCGGCAAAATCAGGCCCCGTAAAATTAGGTTCTGGTGAGCGCCCGCTCGGCCGGATGATTGCCCTAGTGGGGGATGCAGAACTTGATGAAGGCAATATTTATGAATGCCTTCAAGAAGGCTGGAAGAATGATTTGCGCAACACCTGGTGGATTATCGATTATAATCGTCAATCGCTGGATGGTATTGTGCGTGAGGGATTATTCCAGCGCATCGAAAAAATCTTTGATGCGTTTGGTTGGGATGTTGTGAAAGCCAAATATGGTGTTCTTCAGCGCGCTGTTTTTGACCAGCCGGGCGGTGAAGCGCTCCGCAGCTGGATTGATAATTGTCCCAATTCACTTTATTCGGCAATGACATTTATGGGTGGTGCTGTCTGGCGGCAACGGCTGATGGAAGACTTGGGAGATCAGGGAGATGTATCAGCTCTTATTGACCGGCATAGTGATAATGAATTAGCAGCTCTGATGGAAAATCTGGGCGGTAATTGTGTTCAGACAATGACAGATATTTTTGCCTCCATTGATCATGACCGGCCAGTCTGTTTTCTTGCTTATACTGTCAAAGGCTGGGGAACCCCTATTGCAGGTCATAAAGATAATCATGGCGGGCTTATGAACCCTGCCCAGATGACTGAGTGGCAAACTCATATGGGCGTGCCGCAAGGCCAGGAATGGGATAGGCTGGCAACCATTAAAGACCCTGAAGGGTTTCAGGCATTTTTGGATCAGGTTCCGTTTTTTGCTGCTGGCCCGCGGCGGTTTTCGGATAAAAAAATCGACGTTCCGGCGCTTCAGCTAACGCCGACAAAACAGATTTCTACGCAAGCAGCGTTTGGGAAAATTCTGGATGATATCGCACGCGGTGATAGCCTTCTGGCCGATAGGATTGTAACAACATCACCAGATGTAACTGGCACAACCAGTCTTGGGCCTTGGGTTAATCGGCGTAAGTTATTTGCCCGTACAGCCCAGCCCGACCTGTTCAAAGAACATAATATTCCCTCAACGGCAAAATGGGAATTTACCCCCGATGGCCAGCATATTGAGCTTGGTATTGCTGAAATGAATCTCTGCCTTCTTCTAGGAGCGGCAGGTCTTGCCCATTCCTTATTTGCGCACCGGCTCATCCCCATTGGCACTGTTTATGATCCGTTCATTGCGCGCGGGCTGGATGCGCTGAATTATGCCTGTTATCAGGATGCACGATTTATGATTGTTGGCACGCCATCTGGCGTTACGCTTGCCCCTGAAGGCGGCGCTCATCAATCAATTGGCACGCCCCTTATTGGGATGAGCCAGGACGGGCTTGCGGCGTTCGAGCCGGCATTTGCTGATGAGCTTAGTGTTATCATGGCATGGGCCTTTGATTATATGCAGCGCGACGGAGATAGCCTGCCAGATAAGCGGACCTGGCTAAGAGATGCGTCTGGGGGTGCTGTGTATCTCAGGCTGACAACAAACGCGCTTGAGCAACCAGCGACCCGGACTGATGATAGCTTTCAGCAAGGCTCAATAGATGGCGCTTACTGGCTTCGTCCCCCCGGCCCTGGATGTGATATCGTAATTGCTTATCAAGGTGCGGTGGCATCTGAAGCGATTAAGGCAGCTGGGATGATAGCTGAAGGCCGCCGTGATATTGGTGTGCTGGCAGTGACATCAGCAGACCGGCTTCACGCCGGCTGGATGTCAGCACAAGCAGCACGGACGTCAGGCATACCAGATGTTCATGCCCATATCGAAACCTTACTAGACCCCTTGCCGTCGCATTGTGCCATTATTACTGTTATTGATGGTCATCCGGCGACATTGTCATGGCTTGGCGGCGTTGCAGGGCATAAGACATTACCATTGGGAGTAGAAGAATTCGGCCAGACAGGGACGATTAGCGACCTGTATCGGCAGGCTAATATAGATGCTGACGCTATTGCTAACAAAGCCCAGTATCTGACAGCCGGCGCCCCTTTTTAAGGCGGAGGCTGTTCGTAATGGTAAAAAATGCTGATGTAATCAGCTTAATTTCAATTATGATAATGTCATTCGCGTGCCAGCAAGTATTTTGATGTAGGGAGATAGGTCAGATGCCGAAATTTTTTCTCAGTATTAGTGTGATGATCCTGACTAGTGTAGCGGCATTTGCCCATACTATTGATACAGATTACTGCGATTCGGCACTTTATACCGAAGAAGTATTCAATCTGAAATGTACCAATAAAAATATTGAATTTAAGTCCAAAGGCCTGCCATCTCCTGACCATATTCTGATGCAGGGCATAACAGCAACGAATCAGCAAGTGCCTCGTCTGCATGATTATGACTTCAAGATCACACGCAAACCAAAACCGTCTTCAACAAAGACAAAACCTGATTCGGGCGCTATCGGCGTTGCTGTGAATGGCATCCCATTATTTGACCCCACAACCCAAGGCCGAGTTAACCCTGCAACCGGTAGCCGCCCCAATACATTACTCGAAGGCGAGCTTGATAAATGCGGTGGCCATGCAGGAAGAGGCGATGATTATCACTACCATATCGCCCCAGTATGTCTGATTGAACAGCTCGGCAAAGAGCGCATTGATGACAAAAAACAGCCTATTGGCTTTGCTATGGATGGGTATCCTATCCATGCGCTCGGCTGGTTCGATAAGGCCAATAATATCGAAGATCAGCTTGATGAGTGCCGAGGCTATACGGATAGCAAAGGCCGTTATTTCTATAATGTGATGACACAAGAAAACTGGGATATTCTGACCTGCTTCACAGGAAAACCAAAACGGTTTGCCAAGGATAAATGGGCTGCTAGGAAAGATAAAAACGGCAATGACATTGTAGGTTATCCAGTGAAATTCGATATTAAAAATTACTCAGCACAACAATATGGCGCTGAGACCTGTCATGTTGTAACCGGCACTATACCCAAAGAGCAATTGCTCCGAACAAATGGCTCAACCATAAAAATTAACGATGCAGATGGTTCGATATTTTACTGTAACCCGTCCTGCTATGCGATGTTCTTCGAGGCAGATAAAAAACCCCAATTCAAGGGCCGTGTTATCTATTATGAGCGGGTGACAGATAAATGTCCGGCGCGCTTTTCGGTATCTGACCTGATATTATTTGAGGCCTATGAGGGTCCTCCTCAGACTTATAAAGCGCCACAATCTACAAAAAAATAATGGTATTATTAAAATCAAGTATACCGGTGATGAATAAAATTGAGCTTGGCCCGCATGTTGAGGTTGACCTTGAACATAGGAAGCGGGATATAGCTAAGGGCCAAGATATACAGCTGTCTATTTTTGGCTCAATAAGGAAACAAAATGGCGTTAACGAATTGGTTGCATATTTGAAGATTCAAGGAGGTTTCGGCCTCATCCATTTTTAGACTGAATTAACATTAAGAAAGAATAATTCGATGAGAATGATATTAACGATAGCGTTTGCGCTCACTGCTTTTTCTGCATCGGCTGACCCATCACATCAGCAGCCGGCAGAGCACTGCCATGTAAGCGACCATGCAGGGTTTCACTGCCATGATGCAGCGCTTGGTAAAGACAGCACTGATACACAGACAGACCAGAATATAACTGAATAATATCCAAAGCGCTGGCAATTAGCTCTGAGTGGCAGAACTTGTCAGCTCTCTTGGACAAGACGGCGCTCATGATGCCAGCTATATAGACCTGCTCCAACGATGATGGCCGAGCCAAGCAAGGTTGGAATATCAAGATGTTCGCCAAATACGATAACGCCAGCGCTCATCCCAAAAACAATACGGACATAGCGGAACGGGCTTATAGCAGACACATCTGCCAATGACATCGCTGTTGAGACACACCATAGCCCAAGCGCCCCTGTGATAATTAGGCCAAGGCAATGTAGGATCATAATGCCTTCAGGCATTACCCAGCCCCCTGAAAACAGCATGAAAATCAAACCGGTCAGAACAACTGACATAGAGCCATAAAAAGATAAACCGACTATTGAAATATGGCGTGGCACAATCCGGGCACTAAAATCACGCGCCGCAAGACCAAGCGCCCCAAGAAGGGCAAAAAGGGAATAGGCATTAAAGCCATCAATTGTTGGGCGTATCACAAGAAGCACTCCTGCAAAGCCAACTAAAATGGCAATAAGGCGTTTGATGCCGACTTTTTCCTTCAGGAAAATAGCTGCCATTGCTGTCAGAATAAGCGGCATTGTTTGCAACAAAGCAGTGACTGTCGATAGCGAGGCATGAATGAGAGCTGTGGTGAGAGCGGCAACGCCAATCATCTCACCGCTACATCTTAGCACGATAACATTATGAATGAATTTTCTGTCGAGGACGGCTTCATTTATCCTCACCATCATTATCCAGAATAAAACAGCTGTACCGCCACCAAACACAATCAGAATTTCACCAATAGGTAATGCGTGCGATAGGAATTTTATGAAGAGGTCAACTAACGTGAAAAAAAGCACCCCGATAATCATCAGAATAATAGCACGGAAAATCTGAGGCATTTTCGACTATAGTTTCTCATAGAGGAGGGCGGAAAATATCTGATGAGTGAACGTTATCACAAAATAAAAACCGGCACCATCACTAGGGTAGGGGCAAGAATAGAGGACCAGAAAAGAGGAGTGATGATGGTTAGCACATGAAGACGTCAAATCGGATTGATTTCCCAATAATTTGATGCGAGCAGGCCTTCACCCCGTCAAGCGCGCTGGCGTGAGCTGGCCATTTCAAAACAACCCGCTTTGAGGCCGTAGCAAGAGCTGTCTCAATTAAGGTTAACTGGTCATTATCAACACCAACAATTTCCCGTATTTCCCGAAACTCTCCTTTAACCAGAGCTGATTTTTTGCGCGGTGGATGCATCGGATCGACCAAGACAATTTCTGGATTAAGCGACGGCAATAGCTCAATTGAGTCGCCATGTATCAGGGTCATCCGGCTGATTATCTCTGCATGTATCCCGCCTTGCTGGCGGGCTTCCTCCATCCCGTCTCTCAGCAGAGAGTACATAATATCCGAGCGTTCGATGAGGGTAACTTTAGAGCCGAGTGAAGCAAGCAGAAAGGCGTCCCTGCCCAGCCCCGCG
>Ga0233426_10001917_pt1 | contig 18115 bp, 15 predicted proteins | sample SI_118_April2016_6_FD_179875 | JGI IMG/M metagenome (GOLD analysis project Ga0233426, IMG submission 179875) | Seawater microbial communities from Saanich Inlet, British Columbia, Canada - SI_118_April2016_10_MG | ecosystem: Environmental > Aquatic > Marine > Inlet | place: Canada: British...
ACTGCTCGTGGACAATGCAATTGTGATGTTGGAAGATATCGAGCGCCGCATGCAAGCGGGTGATTCCTCCATGGAGTCAGCCAAAGCGGCCGCAAAAGCCATGGCCGGTCCGGTCTTGGCGTCCACCTTGGCCATTGTGGCCGTGTTCGTTCCCATCCTGTTCTTCACAGGCATCGCGCGGGACTTGTTCGGTCCGTTGGCCATGACCGTGACAGCTTGCATGTTGGCTTCCTATGTGTTTTCAATCGCCGTTGTCCCGCTCATGGCCGGCTTGTTGTTGCAAGGCCGAGAGCGTCAAGAAGAAAACAAAACATCTGCTTTCAACCGCTGGTTTGAGCGCCGCGAATCCCGCTACCGTGAAAGATTAACGCGTTCCATTCAGCGCCCGCTGCGCCTGTCTGCCGTGTTGGTCGTCTTGACGGCTTTTGCGGGATGGGGCGCGACACAAACGGGTTTTGAGTTGTTCCCGAAAGAAGATGTGGGCCAGCTCGAAATTCAAGTGCGTTTGCCTTCAGGGGCGACCCTTGGAAGTTCGGAGGCGGTAATCGCTGAAATGGAATTAATGGCACGCGCCGCGGTGGGGGACGATTTGAAACAAATCATTTCCAACATCGGCGTGTTTTATGATCTGCCCGCGGCCTACACGCCCAATAGCGGAACCCAAGATGCGTTCATCGGATTGCAGTTGCATGAAAATGCCCGTCGCGCGACCGATGAGGTCGCCCGGGAATTGAGGATGCTCTTCCGGGATGCGTTTCCAGGCGTCGAGATGAGTTTTTACTCAGGTGGCCTCATGACAGCGGCTTTGAATGAAGGCAAGCCGGCGCCGATTGACGTGCGGATCAAAGGCAACAAGTTGGAGGTGCTGGAGGCATTGGCCCGGCAAGTGCGCGACACCTTGCGTTTGGTAGAAGGCATTCAAGATGCGCGCGTCTTACAACGCTTGGACCAACCGACCAAGGAGGTGGACATCGACCGAGAACGCGCTGCCCGCATGGGAGTGGATCCCGTGGATGCCATCCAGAACATGGTCGCTGCATTCAGTTCCACAGCCACCTTTGACAAATCCTTTTGGATCGACGAGGGCAACGGCAACCACTACTATGTCGGTGTCACCTATCCGGAGTATGCCATCGATTCGGAAGATGTGCTCGGCCATGTGTTGGTCCAAGGCGCCGAAGGAGGCAAGCCCATTCCATTTCGGACCTTCTCCAAGGTCAGCAACCGCAGCTCGGCGGTGGAAATCAACCACCACGATTTATCCCGTGTTTTCAATGTCTATGCCAACGTCGATGGCCGGGACATTGGGCGTACCTCGCTCGAAATTGAGCGGCGCCTCGAGGGTATCCAAGCCAATTTGCCGCGGGGGTATTCCATGGACTTTGACGGAGAGGTGGCGGTGATGCGCAGCTCCTTTTCCAATTTGGGATTGGGATTGGTTCTCGCCCTGCTCTTTGCTTATCTCATTGTCGTTCCACTCTTCCGCTCTTTCAAACAGCCGATTGCGATGTTGGTGGCCTTTCCGCCGGCACTCTCCGGAATGATCGCGCTCCTATGGATTACGGGAACTCCTTTGAGTATCCAAGCCCTGATGGGAGCGATCATGGTCGTTGGGATTACCGTTTCCTATGGCAACTTGATGGTGGATCGAATCAATTCTTTGCGTCGTGATGGCATGGGATTGGAGGAGGCTATTGTCGCCGGCTCTCAGCAGCGCCTTCGTCCCATCTTGATGACGGCGATCACGACCGTATTGGGATTGATGCCCACCGCTTGGGGGTTGGGCGGTTCTCAAATCAACCAGCCCTTGGCGCTCGCCGTTGTGGGTGGCACCATCATGGCGGCTTGGCTCACATTGTATGTTGTTCCTGCCGGTTACCGGCTCTTTAACGCTTCAGAATCATGAGGGAATTCAATTTTTGCAACACGAGTCCACTGGTGGCAATCGTCTTGGTGCTTTGTGGCTGCTCCGATGCGCCGGCACCCGTCTCAACGAGTGCGGCCCAAGCGGCGATGCAAGTGGTGGAGGTGGTGACGCCAGTCCCGGCCAACTTCGAAAAAACGCTCACGGTCGTGGGCATTATAGAACCGCTGCAATCCGTTGAGGTTATGCCATTGGAGTCGGGCTTCATCGCGGATTTCTTGGTAGACGAAGGAGATGCTGTCCAGAAAGGAGATGTGTTGGTGCGATTGGAAAATCCCATTCTCAATCGGGAGAAACAAGCGCTTGAGGTGGAGGCTGATGTCGCCAATAAAGCGTTGCAGCGATTGACCCAAGCCATGAAAGGAGCAGCGGGGTTAATCCCAGCCGTTGACTTGGAACAAGCGGAGGCCACCTTTGCTCGGACCTCGGCGGCGCTGTCAGTAGCCAATGACCGCTTGGCTTTCTTAAATGTCACAGCCCCTTTTGATGGCGTCATTGCAGCGCGCTACCTCCACCCCGGAGCGGTGGTTGAAAATGGCCAATTGTCAGCCGATCAAATGCCGCTGTTGTCCCTCGTGCAATGCAAATCCTTGCGCATCCGACTTCCATTCCCAGAACGGGATGCATCCTTTCTCAATCGAGGCGATTCGGTGACGCTCTATTTTCCCGATTTGGAACGAACAGTTTCCACGCGGATTGGACGTTTAGCCAGCGAGATCAACAACATGGAACACACCCTCGATGCGTTGGTTGATTGGAAACAACCGGCCTGTGATCTCCGCCCTGGGATGTATGTTGAAGGGGCTGTCTTTGGAAACAGCCAAGCCGATGTGTTGTCCGTGCCGACAGCGGTGCGCTTTGAACGGGATGGGTTGTCGCTCGCTTATATTGTGGTAGACGGTGTTGTCAAGGAGATTGCTTTGAAAGTCATAGCGGAAGACAAAACCCGATTGGCTATTCAGGGTGCCGGTATCGATGCCACCACGCAGTTCATAACAGCGGGCCGTGGTTTAGTGAGTGTTGGTGACCGGACCCAAGTCAAACGCGCATCATGAGTCAAGGCAATCGCATCGCCCCGATGGTTTTGATGGTGTTGGCTACCATCCATGTGCAAGCGCAAGTAGCCGAGATGTCTGGGAATGTCCTCACGGCGCAATCGCTCATTGAGCTTGCTTCGCAGGCTCCGGCGCAAGAAATGCGCAACCAAGCGCGTTTGTTGGAGGCCCAAAGTGCTTTGGAGTCAGCACGGCGCTGGTGGATTCCTTCTGCCGTAATCGGTGGTCAGTCCTTTTCGCGGGAAGGAAGTTCCATGAATGTCGCTGGCGAGATTTTACCTGACATTGTCGCCCGCAACAGCCAGTGGATGGCAGAATTGCGGCTGGGCGGCGATGTGGCCCAGTCTTGGACGGCCCAAGAATCAGCGGGCTTCCACCAAGAAGCTGTCACGTGGGAAGTTGCGGCAGAACGCGACCAACGGATTTTGGCGTGCATGGCGGCATTCGTCGCTGCAATCGCTTCCGCTCAGGACGAGGCGTTGCATGCAGCCTCAGTCGAGGCTTGGAGGCAATACGAACAGGAGTTGAACTGGTTGGTGGAGTCGGGGTTGCGCCCGCGTTCCGAGGCACTATCGGCAGCATCTGAACGGCTTCATTTGGAGAGTCAAGTCCTTCAGTTACGCGCCGCACGTGAAGCGATGTTGGCAGCGCTATGGTCGGTGTTGGGAGTTCAGGAAACGATGCCTTTGAGTGTTGATTGGCCTGTTTTGAAAGCACTTTTCAGCAAGGATGCGACTGCTATTTGGCCTGAACAAGCAGCCTTAGTAGCCCGGATAGACCAAGCTGAATCCGCACAAAATGGGTTGACCCGTGAGCTTTGGCTGCCCGAGCTTCGATTCAGTCCGATGTTGAATGGCTTCGGCGCAGACTTCTCCTCCTTGGCCCCCACCACCCAATGGGTCGGCGCTTTGATGTGGAGCATTCCGTTGGATCGATTGCTTCCCGGAGGAGACAAAGGTCAAGCAGCTGCGCAGGTTGCTTTCAGGCAAGCCGACGCGTTGGCTTGGGACCAGGAGCATGCCGCGCAACTGACCAGTCTGGACAGGCGCGTCGCGCTGCTCAATGAAGCATTGGTTCAGCAAAGTGCGTCAGTAAGTCAGGCAGATGAAGCCTTGGCTCAATCATTGAATCGAGAAAGCCAGGGCTTGGTCACGCCATTTGAACGGATTCAACTCGAGCGCCAGAGCCTGCGGGCTCACACTACGCTAAACTCCATTCAAAGCGATGTGCTTTTGCTGGAAATGATGCGTGCTTTGGAGTCGGGGGCCCAATGGGCCCTAGACTGACTTAGTCTTCGACGATCTCCACAGAGAACGTGTCGCCTTGTGCGATTTGAGTGACGAGGTCCAAGCCTTCCGTCACCTTGCCAAAACACGTGTGCTGGCGATCAAGGTGTGAGGTCGCTTCTCGGCTGTGAACTAAAAAGAACTGAGAGCCTCCTGTGTTTCGACCGGCATGCGCCATGGACAAAACTCCTTTGTCGTGAAACTGGTTCTCACCGTTCAATTCGCAATCGATGTTGTAACCGGGTCCACCGCTTCCGATACCTTGTGGACAGCCACCTTGGGCGACAAATCCGGGAATGACCCGATGGAACTTCAAGCCGTTGTAAAAGCCTTCATTGGCGAGCTTGACAAAGTTCGCCACTGTGTTGGGCGCGTCTTTTTCAAAAAACTCCACTTTCAAGGTGCCTTGGTCTGTCGTAATGGTTGCGTGCATGCGTAATTCGTTAAGATTGAATGTGCTTTTGGTTGTCCGAAGCGCGGCAAAGCTACCACGAATAAAAAAAGCCTCCCACAACGGGAGGCTTTTTTAATGAGCGAGAAACGAGATTCGAACTCGCGACCCCAACCTTGGCAAGGTTGTGCTCTACCACTGAGCTATTCTCGCATACTGCGGTTTGCTTTCAAACCGAGGACGGCAAATTTACGGAAGTGTAACGCAGGAGCAAAGCATGTGCGCAAAAAAAAGTTAGGAGACACGTGAGTTCGCCAATTGACTCGAACGAAATTTGCTTCATGAATTATTTGGCGCATTTGGTGATTGGGGGGCCTGACCCCGATTTGATGGTGGGCAATTTTATGGGCGACTCCATTAAAGGCAGTGCTCACAGTATGCTGCCGAAGGGAGTTGCGGCGGGGGTGCTGCTGCATCGGTGGATTGATTCTGAGGCAGATGCGCATCTGCTGTCCCAAGCTTCACGCTCTGACTTAAGACCCATACTGGGGAGGATGTCCGGTGTTGGTCTGGATTTACTGCATGATTATTTCCTTGCGCGGAATTTCAATCAGATTCTTCCCCAATGGCAGTTGGAGGCTTTTGTAGATCATGTGGAGTCCATTTTAGCGCAGAGAAAAAATGAAATGCCAGATCGAACCCAACGGTTTTTCACTGCCATGACAGAACACCGTTGGTTGAAAGAATATGGAAATAGGAGTAAAATGCTCCAAGTCTGCACGTCGATGGATGCTCGAATTGCATGGGATTCGAACTTGAATGAGTTGTTTGAAGCGGTTGATCGTGTCGGAGAAGCCGCGTTGGAAGCGCGGTTTTTAGAATTGATTTCTGATCTGATGAACCGCAGGTCAGAGAAATGGCCATCTTGGTGAAGGGGTGGTGCAATTGGCGTGCGATATCCGTAACTTCGGACCATGGTTGAAATGACGTATAACAGCACCCGCGATGACCTGTCCATACCGGAGTATGGAAGAACCGTTCATCAGATGGTCAGCCATCTAAAGTCGCTGGCTGATCGAGAAGAACGCAATCATTGCGCGACCGCTATTGTAAGTATCATGGGTTCAATTGTTGCCCAGGAGGGAGACAAAGAAGACTCTGATAAAAAACTCTGGGGTCAACTCTTTTTCATGGCGGACTACGATTTGGATGTGGACTGTCCGTTTGAGACCCCAACAAGGGAATCTCGGGAAGAAACACCGGGACGTTTGACATACCCGGGAGCGACTTCGCGTTTGGGCCACTACGGGGCGATGACCCGAGAGTTGATTGAAAAAGCAAAAGCATACGAAGAAGGAGAGGAGAAGGCCGCGTTGATTTTGACGATTGCCAACCTCATGAAGCGCCATTTTTTGACGTGGAACCGAAGTACAGTTGAAAATGCCCTGATCCGCGAGCAACTCAAGGAGATGAGCGAAGGACAGCTCATTCTACCCGAGGAGACTGAATTGGTAAGTTCAGCTGAAATCTTGAAGAGCAAGCGCAAGACGAGTGACGCTCTTGACCGCTGGAAAGGCAAGAAAAAGAAGCGCTAATTTTCTCGAGGTATTGTCCGTTGCCTCCTGTCGAAAAGTTTTGCTGAAAGCGAATTTTCGTGCTTTGTCATGACGTTATTTCGAAGGACTGCTGTTTCCTTGAAGGAATGATCTTGAAGGAAAGCATGCTTTGCCTCGAAACGCAAAGTCGGAGAACAAACACAAGAGAAGAGCCCTGCCATGTCCAGTTTTATTATTCAAGGAGGAAAAAAGTTGTCCGGAGAAGTCATTCCGCAAGGAGCGAAGAATGAAGCGCTGCAAATTTTGTGCGCGGTCTTGCTAACTGCTGAACCTGTCAACATTGCCAACTTGCCAGACATCGTCGATGTCAATAAATTGATAGACTTGCTTTCGAGCATGGGTGTAAAAACCCAAAAGCAGGGCCAGGGAGCCTATTGTTTTCAGGCGGATGATGTCAACTTGGATTACTTCAAGACAAAGGAGTTTAGTGAGAAAGGTGGCTCATTGCGGGGTTCGACCATGGTGCTAGGTCCGCTTCTTGCTCGATTTGGTCAAGGTGCGATTCCAAAGCCTGGCGGCGACAAAATTGGCCGCCGCCGCATGGACACACACTTCATCGGTTTCGAAGCTTTGGGGGCTACGTTCACATACGATTCAAAAAGCGGTTTTTTTGAAGCATCCGCTGGTGACGGTTTGATCGGTACGGACATGTTGCTCGACGAGGCATCTGTCACGGGTACGGCCAACATTGTCATGGCCGCTTGCATGGCAAAGGGCACCACCACGATCTACAATGCCGCGTGTGAACCGTATTTGCAGCAGCTCTGCAAGATGATCAACCGGATGGGGGGTAAGATTAGCGGTATTGGGTCAAATTTGCTGATTATAGAGGGGGTAGAAGAGCTTGGAGGAACCGATCATCGATGCCTTCCAGACATGATAGAAATTGGTAGTTTTATCGGTCTCGCGGCAATGACACGCAGCAGTCTCACCATCAAGGATGTGGCGTACGATGAGCTGGGAATGATTCCGCGTGTTTTCAAGCGCATGGGCATTGCTTTAGAAAGACGGGGTGATGACTTGTTCGTTCCGGCCCAAGACAGTTATGAAATAGACACGTTCATTGACGGGTCGATTTTGACGGTAGCGGATGCTCCCTGGCCGGGCTTCACTCCTGATTTATTGTCGATCATATTGGTGACGGCCACCCAAGCTCGTGGCAGCGTTTTGATTCACCAGAAAATGTTTGAGAGCCGTCTTTTCTTTACGGACAAGCTGATTGATATGGGGGCTCAAATCATTCTATGTGACCCACACCGGGCTACAGTAATCGGGATGGATCACAAGAGTCCATTGCGAGGTGTGACCATGACATCACCTGACATTCGAGCAGGGGTGTCATTGCTCATTGCGGCGTTATCTGCCGAAGGAGAATCTACAATTCACAACATCGGCCAGATTGACCGAGGTTACCAAGACATTGAAGGCAGACTGAAAGCTTTAGGAGCAAGCATTGAAAGGGTAGAATGAAGTTGTAAATTGCATCCATGTTGACATGGAAAATAGGAGTGGGTGCAGTCTTAATTGCTGCCGGTGTTTTGATCAGTAACGACCAGGGGGCAGTGGCTCCTTCACGCATCGCAGCCTCTGAAATAACAGAGCAAACCGTGGTTCCCAGCGGTCGAGTCGGAACGCGAATTGGTGACACAGCGCCTGAAATTGCGCTCAACAGCCCCAAGGGTAAGGTGATGAAGTTGAGTGAGTTGCGCGGAAATTTAGTGCTGATTGATTTTTGGGCATCGTGGTGTGGTCCTTGCCGGAGAGAGAATCCCAATGTCGTTAGCGCTTACAATAAGTACAAGAAAGCAAAGTTCAAGTCGGCCGAAGGGTTTGACGTGTATAGCGTTTCATTGGATAGTGATGTGGAACGCTGGAAAGCGGCGATTGCTGCCGACGGTCTGGTGTGGAAAAACCATGTATCGGATTTAAAACGCTGGAACAGCGAGGCGGCAGCGGTATATGGCGTCAGCTCGATTCCGATGAGCATTTTGGTGGATGAAAACGGTGTCATCATTGGAAAGAACTTGCGTGGCATGGAGCTGCACAGACAAATTGACCGACACGTAGCCCGACTCTAACCCGAACAAGACTGACAGGTTGTCCGCATCTTGCTTGTGGCACTGGATTTGAGATGCAATCTGCAAATCAAGGAATATGGACTTAGAACCGAAAAACGCCTCTGCAGAGGAAGAGGCAACTGAGACAGCATCATCCGCTGCTTCTGAAGGGAATGAAGGGAATGAGAGCTCTTCGGAGTCGGCGTCATCGACTAGCGAGACTGACGAATCAGCAGGTTCTTCTCAAACAGAGGAGCAGACGGATTGGCAGGACCGGTATTTACGGCTGTATGCTGAATTTGACAATTATCGCAAACGGACCATGCGTGAGCGCGTTGAATTAATTCGAACTGCGTCCCGCGACTCCATCGAGAAAATGCTACCTGTTTTGGATGATTTTTCCCGAGCAGAAGCAGCCTCGTTGGGATTGGAAGATCCTGTGGCATTGAAGGAAGGCCAGCATTTGATCCACACTAAATTCAAGCAATTGATGGAAGCGCAGGGCGTAAAAGCCATGGCGGTGGAAACAGGGGATGTTTTTGATGTTGATGTTCATGAAGCGATTACCCGGATTCCTTCCCCTGAACTGTCAGGAAAGGTGGTGGATGTGGTTGAATCGGGTTACTTGCTGAATGACGCGGTCATCCGGTATGCGAAAGTGGTCGTTGGAGAATAACCAGTAGAAAGGAGACAGATGGCAAAGCGCGATTACTATGAGACGTTGGGAGTGGGCCGTCAAGCCTCTGCATCGGATATTAAAAAGGCCTACCGCAAGTTGGCTTTGAAGCACCACCCGGATAAAAACCCGGATGACAGCAGTGCAGAAGAAAAATTTAAAGAGGCGGCTGAGGCATATGAGGTGCTTCAGGATGACCAGAAACGCGCGAAATATGATCGTTTTGGGCACGAGGGATTGAAAGGAGGGCCAGGCGGTGGCGGCGGATTTGGCGGGATGGACATGGACGACATCTTCAGCCAGTTCGGTGATATTTTCGGCGGTGGATTTGGCGGTGGCGGTGGCGGTGGCGGCGGCGGTCGTCGTCGTCGGATGAAGGGTTCGAATCTGCGGATCAAGGTCAAAATGACGTTGGAGGAGATTGCGACAGGGGTCGAGAAAAAAGTAAAAGTTCTCAAGCAAGTGCAGGCGGAGGGGGCAGAGTATAGTGACTGCCAAACGTGTGGAGGAAGCGGCCAGGTGCGTCGGGTTCAAAACACCATTTTGGGTCAAATGCAGACAGCCTCTACATGTCCACAATGCCAAGGGAGTGGTCAATCGGTGCGCAAGCGTCCGCAAGGCTCTGACGAATGGGGAATGGTCCGCAAGGAGTCGGTCGTGACCATTCAGATTCCATCGGGTGTTGAAGACGGCATGCAACTCAATGTGCGCGGAGAAGGAAACGGCGCTCCAATGGGCGGCGTCGCAGGCGATTTGTTGGTGGTAATCGAAGCCATACCGCATGAGCATCTCCAGCGCAATGGGAAGAACATCCATTTCGATTTGTACATCTCCTTCACGGATGCGGCATTGGGCGCAAGTGCAGAAGTGCCCATCGTGGACGGTAAGGCCAAAATCAAAATAGAAGCGGGGACGCAAAGCGGCCGCATCGTTCGTTTACGTGGCAAAGGGTTGCCTTCGGTGGACAGTTACGGCAATGGTGACATGCTCATCAATATCAACGTTTGGACGCCGAAAACGTTGAGCGACTCGGAGAAGTCGCTTTTAGAGCAGCTCCGAGATTCACCCAATTTTGCGCCTGATGCAGACCACCAGGAAAAAGGATTTTTTGATAAGGTGCGCGATATGTTCACCTAAAGTCTCATCTTAGAGAGCTCTATGGAACGTATTCCCGCCCTGGCCATTTCCCAAGTCGTTAAGTCTTTTCGAGCGCATCAAGCCTTGAAAGGAGTGGATGTTCGAGTGAACGAAGGTGGAATATTCGGGTTGCTTGGGCCGAACGGAGCGGGCAAGACCACGCTCATTCGAATGCTCACCGGCATTACAGCCCCAGACGCCGGGTCCATTTCATTTTTTGGAACGCCGCTCACTCGAGCCCACATCGCTCAGATTGGTTACTTGCCTGAAGAACGAGGGCTTTACAAATCCATGCGTGTTGGCGAGCAGGCGCTGTACTTCGCACAGCTTCGCGGTATGCAACGACAAGCAGCCGAAAAGCGTCTTCGGGTGTGGTTTGAAAAGTTGGAAGTGGAGGGATGGTGGAACCGCGAAGTTGCAGACTTAAGCAAAGGAATGGCCCAAAAGGTGCAGTTTATCATAGCGGTATTGCACGAGCCACGTCTTCTCATCTTGGATGAACCGTTCAGTGGATTTGACCCCATCAATGCGCAACGTGTGCGAGATGCTGTGATTGAATTGAAAGAAAAACAAGGCACAACCGTATTGCTGTCGACCCATGATATGGGGAGTGTGGAGGAGTTGTGCGATGAGGTGGCGTTGCTCAATCGGGGAGAAGTCATTTTAGACGGTCCTGTCCACGCCTTGCGGGAGCAAGCGCGAGACGGTCGATTTACTTTGCGGTTTCGAGGGACTATCATGGAGTTTACCGTGGCCATCGGAGCCAGCGCTGAATTGATTCAAGTGCTTCATTCCGAATCCACTGTTGGAGAACATGAGGTGATGTTGCGGCTGTCACCGGAAGGCGATATCGCCTCTTGGTTGCATTGGATTTCAGGAGAGGTGAAGGTGGTGGCATGCACGCCATGGCAGCCTTCTATGCGCGATGTATTCATTGAAACGGTTGAAAATCGTGAATCCAATTCGATGCCATCATGAGCGCATTGCGACACATCGTTTATCGTGAGTGGATCACGCGTGTTCGCCGAAAGGCATTCATTCTTGGTACACTGGCTGTGCCGCTATTGGTCATGGGCAGCATGGCCATTGGTTGGTGGCTAGAACAAGGCGATAACCAAAAGAGCCGCGTCCTTGTCGTCGATGTTGCTGGTATGGTCAGTCAATGGGATGAACGCTTTGAATCGTGGGTGCCCATTTGTCCAGATTGTTTTCCTGACAGAGCATCCCTTACCTATCGATTTGCAGCTGAAGGAATGGAAGATGAGGCCTTTATTGCCTCGGACTTTGATGTGATGGTGGTGTTTGATGATGCCATTTTGCAGCATCATAAGGCCATGTATTACTACGAACAGACACCAGGATTTGACTTGCAAGCTCATTTGAAAACGGATCTGTCCATGGCATTGGAACGATTCAAGGTCAAAGAAACCCAGGATTTGGATTTCACTACCTATCAACGATTGAAAACGCAGGTATCACTCGTCGGGCAAGACATTGTCACGCGCGACGGACATGCCGTTGGAAGAAGTTTAGTTGGTTTCGTTTTTAGCCTGTTTCTCTTCGTGCAAATTCTCGTCTACGGGATGCATGTCATGCGGGGTGTGATCGAAGAGAAAATAAATCGGATTGTCGAGGTCGTTATCAGCGTGGTCAAGCCCTCTGTTTTGATGACGGGAAAGGTCATTGGTATTGGTCTTGTGGGTCTGACCCAATTCATTGTTTTATCGGTCTTGGTTTGGATCATAACGCTGGTGGGCGGAATGTGGCTGGAGCATGCTGACGTTTTAAAATCATCTGCCGATGCCCTTGTGGGGTTGGATCTTGAATCATGGATTGCAGGACAGGCGGAGTTGAATTTTTTATTGGATGTAAACTGGCCCCTGATGATCGCTTCAACTGCGATGTTTTACGTGGCTGGGTTTGCCTTGTACGCTGCAAGTTTTGCTGCCATTGGAGCTGCGGTTGAACAAGAGTCGGACGCACAATATTTTTTAATACCAGCGATGGCGCCCCTCGTGGCTTCGTATTTCTTGGCGGTTGTGGCCATTGAAAATCCAGAAGGGCCGTTGGCTGTCATTGCCTCATTTGTGCCGTTTACAGCACCGGTTGTAATGTTAATCCGAATTCCGCTGGGTGTGGCCTGGTGGGAGGTGGTTCTTTCTTGGTTGGGGGTGGCTGTCACAGCATGGTTGTTACTGAGAATGGCGGGCCGCATTTACCGAGTGGGCATTCTCATGCATGGCAAGAGACCTTCATGGGTTGAACTCATAAAATGGTTTCGGCATGCGGATTGACACCGCTGTAACCACGAATTGATCACGATGGATCAAAGCTTGGAATTGGATTCAACGTCTAGCAAAGTCGGCCGCCGAATAGCGGTTGTTGATTGCGGCTCCAATACGTTTTCCATGCTCATAGTGGACGCTTCTGAAGGCCGGTGGGAGGAGCAGTTTCTAATGCGCCATGCGGTCTTTCTTGGGCAAGGTGGATTCAAGCAAGCGGCCATATTGCCCGATCGGTTTGCCAAGGGCATTGATGCATTGCGCATCATGAGTCAGGCGACGACGAATTACTCCGTAGACGAAGTGCGTGTGATTGCGACCAGTGTGCTTCGCGATGCATCGAATGTGGAAGCGTTTTGCACGAAAGCGGAAGAAATGACCGGATGGAAGATTGAGGTGATCACGGGAGACGAAGAAGCCCACTGGATTCACAAGGGTGTTTCGCTGACAACGGAGCGCATCCGCGACCGTCATGTCATCATGGACATTGGAGGGGGGAGTTTGGAATTCATCGTGGCTGAAAACAAAGGCACTTCAGGACGGTCTGATGTGTTGTGGAAGATGAGCTTTGATGCTGGTGTGGCCCGACTGGATGATTTCGGCAAACCAGCAGATCCCATGGAACAAGCTGGAGCGGATCGTTTTCAGCCCTTCTTGGAGTATACGTTGGCGCCATTGAAAGCGGCTTTGGAAAAATTCCAACCGATTGTTTTGGTAGGATCCAGCGGTTCCTTCGATACATTTTTGGACGTGGTCAATGGGGGGGCAGAACCCGATCATACAACTCCTGATTGCTCAAAGCAGGGGCATCCCCACGTGCAGGATATTGACCGAAAGAAACTCGATGGATTGCATGATTTGTTGGTGTCCTCAGATCTACAGAGTCGCTTGCTAATGCCTGGCATGGCCCCGCCTAGAGCGCGCATGTTGCCCTTGGCAAGTTTGTTGATCCAGCATGTTTTGAGTTGGATGCCGGCGAACACATCGGTCAAGCGTTCGGCGTATGCACTCAGAGAGGGTGTCTTGAGCGAGGCGACAGATCTTTAGCACGTTAAATTGAGTTGCTCATTTTTGGCAGCATCTTTGCACCTGAGGTGGTGTTCAAACGCATAGAACAACCAAGGAAATTGACACATGGCAAAAATTCTAATCATTGATGACGAGGCGCCTATTCGGGCAAGCCTGCGTGAAATTTTGGAATACGAAGGCTACCAAGTACAGGAAGCTGAAAACGGACTGGAAGGTGTCCGCTTGGCTGCAAAGTTTTCGTACGATGTTGTTTTTTGCGATATCAAAATGCCTGAAATGGATGGGATGGAGGTGTTGGATGCGTTTTCTGAAAAGCAGATTAAAACGTGTGTGGTTATGATCAGCGGTCATGCAACGGTTCCAACGGCCGTGGAGTCGCTGAAAAAAGGAGCTTACGACTTCATTCAAAAGCCATTGGACTTGAATCGGATTCTGTTGACCGTTCGCCATGCGATGGAGCAAGGTGAGTTGGTGAAGGAAACGGAGCGATTGAATCGGAAGATCCAAACGGAGCGATCGACAGCGATTGTCGGAAAGTCCAATGAAATTCAAGAAATCGTGGAGATGATCTGTACCGTGGCTCCGACGGATGCGCGGGTGTTGATTACGGGGGGGAACGGAACAGGGAAAGAACTGGTCGCACGGCAACTGCACGAATTGAGCCTGCGACACGATGCGTCTTTTGTCGAGGTTAATTGTGCTGCCATTCCATCGGAGCTCATCGAAAGCGAACTGTTTGGTCATGAAAAAGGAGCATTCACAAGTGCAATCAAGCAACGAAAAGGTAAGTTTGAACAGGCAGAAGGCGGTACGATATTTCTCGATGAAATTGGAGACATGAGCGCTTCGGCTCAAGCCAAGGTATTGCGCGCATTGCAGGAGAATAAGATTGTTCGAGTGGGGGGTGAAAAGGAAATCGCTGTGGATGTGCGTGTAATAGCAGCAACGAACAAGGACCTTCGTTCAGAAATAAAAGCAGGTCATTTTCGAGAAGACCTGTTCCATCGATTGGCCGTTATCTTGATGCACGTGCCCGCTTTGAACGAACGTCGATCGGATATTCCGTTGCTTGTGCACCACTTTTTACAGGGGATTTGCGAACAGCATGGCAAAGTTCAGATGGAGGTTACGACCGATGCAATGAAGCAGTTGGAACAAGCCAATTGGACGGGCAACATCCGAGAATTGAGAAATGTGGTGGAGCGCCTTGTCATTTTGACACCGAAAGGAGAAAAAATTTCAGGCAGTTTGGTCAAGCGTTTCGGTGGCTTGTCAGATTAAAAAGGCAGATTCATCCACAGTTTTTGCTTTATAAGTTGTTGATTCTGAATGCTCCTTAAAGCTGTTGAAGGCAACCTTTGCAATGAGTCTTCGTCAGTATTGTGAACGCAACAGCATATACCATGAGTGCAATTTCTATTTTCGGTTTTGAGGTGAGTGGGGCGATCCTGCTCATGTCGCTTTTTTTTACGTTAATTTCCTTGGGGGCGAACTGGAGATTGTTCTTGAAATGTGACCAGCCGGGGTGGACCGCATTTGTCCCGGGATACAATGTGGTTGTTGCTATGCGGATTATCGGTCGTCCTGACTCCCACGCTCTTTTGTTTCTCATTCCAGGTTACAATGTGTATTTCGCATTGCGCACCATGATAGAATTGGCGCAATCTTTCGGAAAACGAACAAGCCTTGATTATTTTTTGGTGGTTTTCTTCAACGTGTTTTACATGCTGAATTTGGGTCTTGCGTATCAAGAAGAATATGATGGGCCTGTCTACGGTAAACTTGGATTAAAGAAAGACAAGTCTTCGATTGGTTTGTCTGCGGCATAAATCCAGTGTCATCATTCCCGTGAACGAAAAAAGCGCCTCAGGGCGCTTTTTTATTGAACTCAACGTTCGTTTCGATTAAAGTTTCAGCAGGCGTGCCGCATCAAGGGCTGTGTCCATGCCCTCGGGGTTCTTGCCTCCGGCCGTGGCGAAGAAGGGTTGGCCACCACCACCACCTTGGATGGCTTTCGCTAGATCACGAACGATAGCGCTGGCATTGAGTTGACGCTCTGAAACCAGGGTGTCACTTAGAGCTACAGACAATGTGGGCTTCCCTCCAACACGGGATCCAAAGACTCCAAAGAAGGGAGCGTGCTCGTGTTTTAATTGAAATGCGATGTCTTTAATTGCACCGGCCTCAAGTGGCAGTTCTCCGATGAAGATGTTGATGCCGTCAACCGATTTCATTTCTTGGATGACCTGTCCTTTAAATTGTTGAGCGGCCTCCTGCTTGAAGGCATCCAATTCTTTCTGGAGTTCGACTTGCTTGTTGAGCAACTCTTCAACTGCTTTGTTTAAATCGGGCGGAGACTTCAAGGTGTCTTTGACTGTTTTCAAGGCATGCTGTTCCTGACGTGCAAGGAGAACGGCTGCCATGCCAGTACTCGCTTCGATCCGTCGAATGCCCGATGCCACAGCTGTTTCTTGTGTGATTCGGAACAAGCCCAGTGCCCCCGTGGCAGGGGAATGCGTGCCTCCGCACAATTCTTTGGATTCTCCAAACCCGATCATCCGCACGCGCTCGCCGTATTTCTCTCCAAAGAGCATCATGGCACCGCGTTTTTTGGCTTCCTCTAAAGGAAGGTCACGGTCTTCTACCAATGTGTAATTGATTTGAATGCGCTCATTGACGAGCGATTCGATTTGCTGCAGTTCCTCTTCGGAAACCTTGGCGAAATGAGAAAAATCAAACCGCAACGCTTGTGCTTTTACCAACGATCCTTTTTGCTCAACATGGGTGCCGAGTATCTCGCGAAGAGCTTCATGAAGAAGATGTGTTGCCGTATGGTTCCGCTGCGTATCGAGCCGGGCAGAGGACTTGATTTTCGCTTGAAAAGAACCGTCCAATGCCGTGGGTAGCTCATTGACAAAGTGAACGATGAGGTTGTTTTCCTTTTTGGTGTCGAAAACATGCACGACCGTCCCGTCTTCGCCCGTCAAGGAGCCTGAATCACCCACTTGTCCACCTCCTTCGGGATAGAACGGTGTCTGATCGAGTACAACTTGATGGAATTTTTTATTCTTTGAAGTAACCTGACGGTAGCGCAAGATGCGAACCGAGGCTTCCATGTGATCGTATCCTACAAAAGGGCCGGCTTCACCAGCGTGTACCTCAATCCAATCGTCCGTGCTGATTTTTCCCGCAGCGCGGCTTCTTTCTTTGGTGGCCAGCATGGCTTTTTCAAAACCAGCCTCATCCACTACATAGCCTGCTTCGCTTGCAATCAAAGCGGTCAAGTCCAACGGAAATCCAAACGTGTCATAGAGTTCAAACACCACCTCACCGGGCAGTGATTTTGTGGGCTTGAATTCGGTTAATCGACCTTCTAGTCGTTCGATTCCCTTTGAAAGCGTTCGCAGAAAAGATTCTTCTTCTTCAAGAATAACGCGTTCAATCAGCGCTTTCTGAGCGACGAGCTCGGGGAAGGCAGTGCCCATCTGATTCGCGAGAGTAGGCACCAATTGATGCATAAAGGGCTCCGATAAATCCAAGAAAGAGTATCCGTATCGAATGGCGCGGCGCAAAATCCGTCGGATGACATACCCGGCGCCTGTATTCGCGGGGAGCTGGCCGTCTGCAATGCTAAATGACACGGCTCTGATATGATCAGAAATGACCCGAAAGCCAATGTCCGCTTTTGAGTCTGTGCGTCCGTAAGTTTTACCCGAGATCAACTCCATCTGCTTCAACAAGGGGGCAAACACATCCGTGTCGTAGTTGGATTGTTTGTTTTGAAGGGCCATGGCCAAGCGTTCAAAGCCCATTCCGGTGTCGATGTGCTGCAAAGGCAAAGGCTTCAAGGAGCCATCAGCCATGCGGTTGAATTGCATGAACACAAGATTCCAGACTTCTACAACTTGAGGGTGGTCTGCATTGACCAATTCCCGCCCAGGTATTTTGTCTATTTCAGATGCATCCCGCAAGTCAACATGGATTTCTGAGCAAGGACCACAAGGTCCCGTTTCCCCCATCTCCCAAAAATTATCCTTTTTATTCGCGAGGATAATCTGTTCTGCAGGAACATGTGCAGCCCATAGTTCCGCGGCTTCATTGTCCGCTTGGAGCCCATCCTTTTCATCGCCTTCAAATACCGTGACGTACAATTTGGACGGGTTCAACTTGTAGACGTCAGTCAACAATTCCCATGCCCAATCAATGGCGTCTTTTTTGAAATAGTCTCCAAAGGACCAATTCCCGAGCATTTCAAACATCGTGTGGTGGTAGGTGTCAACCCCCACCTCTTCCAGATCGTTGTGCTTGCCACTCACACGCAAGCATTTTTGTGAGTCTGCGATGCGCGGGTGGACGATCGGACTGTTGCCCAAAAACAAGTCTTTGAATGGATTCATTCCGGCATTGTTGAACATCAGAGTCGGGTCGTCTTTGATGACCATGGGCGCCGATGGAACAATTTCATGTCCTTTGGAAGCGAAGAAGTCGAGGAAGTGCTGTCGAATCAGTTGGGATTCCATGGGGTAGTTTGCTAGCTGTGGTTGAAACGAGAGAGGTTTTCGTTGCAAAAATCTGTAAAACGTGCTCTTGATTTTCGTTGAAGTGTGAAATTACGTTGCACCTTTGTTTAAATGGCGAAGCGCTTTCATAAGTTTCGATTCA
>Ga0233426_10001918_pt1 | contig 18109 bp, 10 predicted proteins | sample SI_118_April2016_6_FD_179875 | JGI IMG/M metagenome (GOLD analysis project Ga0233426, IMG submission 179875) | Seawater microbial communities from Saanich Inlet, British Columbia, Canada - SI_118_April2016_10_MG | ecosystem: Environmental > Aquatic > Marine > Inlet | place: Canada: British...
ATAGTAAAAAAGATTCTTTATTGGAAGAATCTTCTGGAAATGAAAACACCACTGAATAAAATTTTTATTCAGTGGTGTTTAATTTGATTTTTTAGTTCTTATCCTCCAATTTTCTCATCCAAAACAACATCAATATCGATTGTTGCAGGTTTAACTGATGCATCATGAGCAGTATAATACTCCTCTAAAAGATTCATCGTAGCTGATAGCAAGTCTTTTGTTTCTATCAACACACTAAAGTATAAGGTCGTATTTTTTGGACTAGATTCTTCTGTCCTTGTGCGCTCCACTTGCTTTTGGATTTTATCTGAAACTAAAGAAACTATTTCTTTTTTTCTACTTAAAATAGCTCCGATTTCTTCAAAGGAACGAGAATCAAACGCCTTTTTTGTGTTATTGAAAAGTCTTTCAAAACGTTGATCAACTTCTTTTAATTCTTTAATCTGACTAAATTTTAGTTTTTTATGGTTATTGTTTACATGTTTATGACTCACTTTAGAGATATATTCTAAAGATTGTGTCATATCCTGTAAGTAACCTAAAATATTAATGTAGAAATTACTAGCACCTATACTTGATTCATCTAAATTTTTAATAAAATAGAAGATATTATCTCTTAAGCTATCTACTTCTAACGATAATTTATCTATTTGTTTTTGATTCTTTTTAAGTAAAGATAAATCTTGTTTTGCCAAACCATTAATGGCATTTGAATATATCTTGTTACCACGCTTTACAACATTGGCAATGTTACCGGCGCTTTCATGAATAACACCTTGAACAGAGCTGCTTTCCGCAATTTGCAAACTATCTTCTGATTTTACTAGTTTTGATTTTTTATTATGTGCAATTGAACTTCTAATTAATAATCCGAAAGCAGCAAATAATAAAATAGGGAACATGACATTAATATTCAAGTTCAATAAATAGGCTACTAGAGCTGCAGCGGTAAAAGCACTAAATGCTGTAAAAAACCAACCACCTATAACATTTAATACACCAGCTACTCTGTATACAGCACTTTCTGCTCCCCAAGCTCTATCTGCTAAAGAAGTACCCATGGCAACCATAAAAGTTACATAGGTTGTAGATAGTGGTAGTTTATAGGATGTAGCAATAGATATTAATACTGCAGCAACCATTAAATTAACAGCAGCTCTTACCATATCGAAAGCGGGTAATTCGTGTGTTTTATCTTTAGAAAGAGCTATAACAGGTGTTTCGAATTGTTTCTCAATTTTTGCTTGCCATGAATCTGGTAACATGTACGCAGACATTTGTGACATTAACATGGCAGATCTTACAAAACCACGAGATAAAAAGTTAGGTTGAAAACGTTCTTTTGTTTCTCCTTGACTAGATAAGTCTAAAGATGTTTTTACAACTCCTTTTGCTTTTGACGAAAACCATAATGTTAATACCATAATCATTCCGGCTCCAAATAATAACCAGTTGTTTGTTGGTACTTTTTCAGCTAATACATCCATTGGGAATGCAGAAGCAGCTACTCCAGAAGCAGACCATTCTTGAAAGGCATTGTATGCTGCAACAGGAACTCCAATAAAGTTCACTAAATCGTTACCTGCAAAAGCTAATGCTAAAGCAAAGGTTCCTACAATAATAATAAGTTTATAAATATTTGTTTTTACAAAAGCAATTAGTGCATATGATAATAGTGACCAGAAAACAGAACTAACCAATACTATAGATAAAACTTGCTCTTCTAAAAAGTCTTTCATCGTTCCTCCTCCAAGAATATCAAAAGATTCTTTAGCATACGACGTCCCTTTTAAACCTTTCATGAAAATGAAATACGTTATTGCCGTTAAAGCGAATCCGCCAAATAAAGCCCCAACCCAATGTGCCTTCTTTTCAAAATTATAAGATAATAGGATTCTAGAAACCCATTGAACTAATGCCCCAATGGAGAATGCGACGACAACAGAGAGGAGTATCCCAAATATAATCTGAGAAGCTTTTGATGTATTAATGTAATTTATTACATCACTAAAATCACCACCATCATGACCTATTTTAATCAAGGCCATAGCAACGGCAGCACCCAGTAATTCAAATACTATTGAAACGGTCGTGGAAGTAGGCATACCTACAGAGTTAAAAAAATCGAGTAACAATATGTCCGTAATCATTACAGCCATAAAAATTATCATAATTTCATTAAACATAAACTCGCCAGGGTTAAAAATACCTTTACGAGCAACTTCCATCATACCACTTGAAAAAACTGCACCAACAGCTACACCAAGACTTGCAACTATCATAATAGTTTTAAAAGAAATGGCTTTTGAACCAATGGCAGAATTTAAAAAGTTTACGGCGTCGTTACTAACACCAACCACCAAATCAGCAACAGCTAAAATGGCTAAGGCGATAATCATGTACAAATAAATATTATCCATAAGGTTTTGTTGTAATAAGGTTGCTAATATCATAACTATTAATGATTAGTATGTTATGTAATTGTTATTATTTATCGCTTAAAAGTGGATGTCAAATCCTAGTCTAAAAGTTATATTATCATCATTTCCATCTAAGGTAGTATAGCTTATATCAGACTGTACCTTTAATTTATGACCAACAACATATTTGTTAACACCAAGCGTATATTGCTCTGTTGGTAATGCTCCAGTAACATTTTCATATTCTAATGTTGTAAAACGAGCAGCTATTTCGTAGTTACTCTTAAATAAATAACCAGCCTGCAAGTTTAATGCATTACCAGTTAATACAAGGTCTCCAGTAGGTGTTAACCCATCTAGTTCAGTTGCTATTTCATCATCGGCCGTTCGTTTTGCATATTCACCCATAAATGAAAACCCATTGTATTTAAACATGGCATCTGCAAAAATAGTAGTTTGGTTTGTTTCGTAAATAGAACCATCTGTTCTAATCATATAATCACCAGCAAACCCTCTTTCTCTAACAGCATCTTGGTTGTAGTTATATGTAAAACCGAGCATTAATTTTGGTTTTGCTTCACGTTTTAAATCAGATTGACTATAATCTCCTTTAGACTTAAATGTTCCGAAAGGTAAAAACTCTAAACGAGCCGTATATTGTAAACCTCCTTCATTGCCTTCTGTAACATTACGACCTTCACCTTGAGAAACGGCAAATTTTTCACGCATTAAAAAATCACCACCTAAGTTAGTTTCGTGACGCAATTGAACTCCTAAATCACGGTCAATATTAAAACGGCTGTTTAATAAAGAACGATCAACCAATTGAAGATTTGCAGAAGAAACCACACGTTCTACATTACCAGGAAGTTTTGTTTGTCCTGCCCATAATTCCCAGTTTCCTGAAAAATTCCACATAATAACTGCATCTAGAATATAGCGTGGCGTATTTCTATTAAAGTCATTTGCTCCAGAAATATCTCTGTTGGATAAACCCAACTCCAATTTATATTTAAGTTTTGGGCTATAGGCAAAACCATCAAACTTTAATCGAGCTCGTCTTACAATAAAGTTATGATCAGGACTTCCATATTGGTTGCCATTATGATCCCAAGAAGACATGGAACGGACTTGAAAACGAGGCGCGAATTTTACGCTAAAAGAGCTGTCCTTTGCAACAAAATTAATTAAGCCTTTTCCAAATGATGTGTCGCTAATTTCTTGAGCGTTTAAAGAAGTAATTGCAAGCAGAAGTGCTGCAACGATTGTAATTTTAAGTTTCATTGAATTATTAGTTTTTGTCGCTGCAAATAACTAAAATCAATGTTAACTTAATGTTTCCAAATGATTAATTTTAGAACAAAAAAAAGACTGCCTTGGCCTAAGGCAGTCTATTAGAAATCATGATAATGTAAGTCGACAAAAACTAATATATTATATGAAATACTAATATTTGTCTCAAGACAATGCAAATATCAAGGTTTAAGGTAATCTTAACATCACCTCTATATTAAGTAATCATTAATATTCCAATGTTAAATCTTTAAATTTAATTTACTGATAATCAATAAATTAAATTTTTAATGTTAATTTAATGTTATGTGAAAGTTGTGTAAATGTTACCTGTTATTTATCTTTGAAGTATAATGTTAAAACCCCCATAATTATGAAGAAATTATTATTTGTTTTTGCCTTTTTAATTACTGTGGTATCTTTTGGACAAAAAGAGAGAAATTTAAAACTTAACAAAGACACAAATTTAATTGATGTTGTTTATTATCATGACAATGGTGCTGTAAGCCAAACAGGTTCTTACACAGCAGATGGTAAACTTCAAGGTGTTTGGTTAAGCTTTAACACAGAAGGCAAGAAAACAGTTTCTGCAAATTATGATAATGGAAAAAAAGTCGGCAAATGGATTTATTGGATTGACGGAGTTAAAAAAGAAGTCAATTATGAAAACAATGTTGCTTCGCTATAGTATTATATAGTTAAGTGAAAAACTAAAAAGCATCCCAATTGGGATGCTTTTTTTATATGAGTTAGTATAAATTATTAATGTGGTTAGTTTCCAATAGTCCAACCTGCACCCCAAGTCGCATAATCTGTACCTGTTGCATTTCCAATACCTGTTATTAAATCTGCGTCAGTAAAAGTATCACCAGTGTCATTTTTAAGTGGTACTGTTACATCAGTAAACGTTACATTAGTAACATCTAAATCACCGTTAATAACACCTGTTCCTGTTGGGTTATCACTATTTGCTCCAGCATCTCCATCTAAATCAAAACCTTCAGCAAAACCTTGAATTAATATATTGTCAAAAACACCTTGAGTTCCAGCTCTTAATCTTATAGCTTCGTTTCCAGTACTAGAACCTAAACCTACTATAGTAACATCTTTTACAGTTGGTTTGGACCAGAATTTAGGGCTAGATAAGTTTCCTATATCAGTATTGTAACCATCACATTCAAAACCTTTATCGTGATCTGCTCCATGCTGAACATAAGCGTTGCTTACTTTACCTGAAAAACCTTCAGTCCAGTCAATAGAATCATCTTGACAGTTAATTACAACGGCATGATTTACTTCAACATTTCCGCCGAAAAATTCGATACCGTCATCAGCACTTTCATAAGCTTGGATAAAATCCACCGTTGTACCAGCACCTACACCATAGAAAGAGAACCCGTTGTTTTCAGAAGAACCGTCAGCAGCACCGCCAGAATATTCTACACGAACATAACTAATGGTACCTGAACTATCTAAAGTTTCAGTCCCACCGTAAGGTAAACTTCCTATTTCAGAAGTAGAAGTTGCGTTTCCTGTTACAGAATTAATGGGTGCTTTTCCTAAGATTATTAAGCCACCCCATTCTCCAGCAGCTGGATTTGAAGCGCCCGAAGTCATAACAATTGGGCTAGCAGCTGTACCATTAGCAAAGATTTTTGCGCCTTGTGAGATGGCAATATAAACATCAGCCCCAGTTGCTTCTGCTTTAATGGTTACACCTTCGCCTATAATGAGATTAGCACCTTCAGACATAATTACTGGACCACTTATTGTATATGTTTTGTTAGCATCTAATACTAAATCTGAAGAGTATTCTGCTGCATTAATAGCAATGTCATCATCAGTGTTCCCGGTACTACCATCGTTATTTGTATTGTTAATTATACTATTGTCTGTAATGTTAATATCGGCAGTGTCATCTGTTGAGCAAGAGTTAAATAGCAATGCTGTAATTGCTAGTCCTAATAATAGATTGTTTTTCATCGTTTCTAAGTTTATTTTTTCTTTTAGTTATTTAAAATTTATATTTTAATTGTAATCCTATGTTCATACCTTTTCTATAATCGGATACATCTTTTCCGTTAGGAGATGTAACAACTATATCCCCTTGAGTTGTTTCTCTTATGTATGTTATGTTGGGATCTAGTAAGTTTTTTGCAGCTAAATTAATTTCGAAGTTATCTCCTATTTTGTTTTTTAGAATGAAATCTAAAGTAGGAACTCCTTTTTCAATAACGTTTCCTAATCGTCCAGATCCTAAAGCATCAATTCTATCAGAAAAATATGAAAATGCTAATGTTGCAATGGGTTTGTAGTTTTCAAATGATGAAGGCGAGTAACTAATATCTGTATTGACAATTAAAGGAGATGCACCTTGTAATTCTTCTTTGTCTTTAACAAAGCTTACGTTAAAGTTACTACCAACAATATCGCTATATAAATCTTGCTCTGTATGCATATAAGTTGCATTTAAGCCAAATGAAAGTTCTGTCTCTTCATCTTCATTAACAATGATATTTTTTCTAATTTCTGCCTCTATACCAAAAATTTGTGCTTTCTCTCCAGTTCTAAAAAAACGTTGGGTACCCGTTGCATCAAAAGCAACAACTTGGTTGATAGGGTCTTCAATTTGTTTATAAAATGCCCCGATTGAGATTAATTCAGACTTAGTAATAAACCATTCATATTTTAAATCCAAGTTTAAAATTTTAGAATATGAAACGTCTTTTACGTTGGTATAGTCGAATCCTTCTTTTTGACCTAATAAATCTGGATTACCACCTATACGTTGTGATACACTTTCGTATACAAATGGGGCAGCTTCCTTAAATTCTGGTAAGGATATCGTTTGACTAGCAGAAAAACGTAAATTTTGGTCGTCGTTTAAAGCATACTTTAAACTTAAACTAGGCAAAAACAATACATCTGATGCGCTAATATTATCATTCCCATTAACTCCGAGGTTAATAACATCGTATTCAATGTATTGATCGAAAGATTCAACTCTTACACCGGGAACGATAAGCCATTTTTCTCCAAAATTAATTTCAGTATTAAAATAACCTGCATAAATATCTAAGTTACCTTTATAAGTGTTTTCATCTAAACCTGGCCTATTTGTATTACTAAGATTTAGATAGGGTTTAATAACTTTAATTTCATAAGTACCTGCGTTGTTGGTTAGATTTAAATTATCTAAAGTGAAGAAACTATTTAAATCGTTAACATCTGCTATACCGCTATTATCAATAATATCGTAACCGTATCTTACATTATTAAATTGACGCTCTTTTGTTCTGGCATTATAGCCAAAGTTTAGTTTTATTTGATCTGTAGCTTTATAAGCTAAGTTTAAGCGCCCGTTTAATTCTTCATCCTGTATATCTTGAAAATAACGTTGGTTATCAAAATCTACATTACTGTAAAATATGGGGTTTGTGTTTGGGTCATTATCTAAAGCGTATTGATAGTTTTCGAAGCTTAAACGTTTTCTATCTGGTTCATGGGCATTAACAAAGTTATGTCCAACCCCCCAATCAACATTAATTTTGTCAAATTTATGTGTTCCAATAAGCTGATTTACATAAATTAAGTTTTCATTAAATTGGATGTTTTGTTGGAAGAAACCTTCATCAGTATTTGCAATAGCATCTCTATTACGTCCTTTTCCATCAATACCAAAATAGCCAACTTTATCAGATGAACTATTTACAAATAAGGAATTAAACTTTAAAGTAGTGCTACTATCTATTTTATAAACAATAGACGCCATGGCAGTAGTAGTCGTGCCATATTCAAATTCTTCAGCTTCCTCAAAAGCTTTTTTCTCAACATTTGTATAATCAACGTTAGAGCCTTTTCTATATTGAAAATCATTTCCGAATGATCCTGTTCCGTAAAAACTAAGTTTAGAACCGTTTTCAAAAGTAAATGATTTCCCAAAAGACCCTCCAAAACTTGTATTTATTGGAGTGCCTGCGTCAACAGGGTCGAACCCATGTGATAAAATGACAGCAAAAGGATCATGAGCATATCTATTATAGAAACCAAAATGACCAGTACCTTCACTTCTCACAAAATCTTTACCAACAGCATTGGTGTTAATTGAAGATCCAACTCCAAAATTAAAAAACCCATTTCCTTTATAATCTTTTGAAGAGATATCTACATTACCAGCAGCAAAATCGGCATAAAATTTTGATGAATATGCTTTACTTATAGATACGTTTTCAATAACATCTGATGAAAATAAATCAAGATCAATATTCTTCTTGCTCACATTATTTGATGGTAATGATAAACCATTCATGGTTGTATTTAAATATCTATCACCTAAACCACGGACATAAACATTGCTAGACCCTTCTTGTTTAGAAACTCCAGAAATTTTAGCAACTGCACCTGCAGCATCACTAACTCCTTTTCGCTCTAATTCTACTGCTCCAATACTTTGTTTAATTTCAACAGCTTTCTTTTGGTCTAATAATAAAGCAGTTTCACTTTCTCTTTTAGTGGTGGTTGTAATAATAACTTCGTCTAAAGAAGCTGCACTGGCATTCATTATTACATTAAGTTCTATAGGATTTCCTCCTACAACATCGACATTAATCTCTTGAGTTTCGTAACCAACAAAACTAAAAATTATAGTATACGTCCCTGGCTCAATGTTTTCAAAGCGGTATAAACCATCAAAGTCTGATGTTGTTCCAATAGTTGTTCCTTTTAAAAGAACATTAGCGAAGGCTAAAGGCTCATTATTATATTCTTTGTCCGTTAGCATTCCTTCTAGCGAACCAGTACTATTACTTTGCGCATTGGAAAGTACTGTTGTAAAGATTATAAATAATAGTATAAATTTTTTCATTAGCATGTTTAAATTTCTCGTTGCAAAGAAACTAGCGCATTGTAAATAAGGTGTTACCTGTGGATTAAAGAACTGTGATAAAAGCGTTAGGTTAATGTTATCGATTTCATGGTATCCATTGTAAATGGATACATTTAGTTAACATTAAAATTTACGGGAAGCGTGTATAATGAGAAACTTATCACACTAAGTTTAAAGTCTTATTTGTTGGTGTAGCATAAATAGTTTTAAGGCCATAAAAAAAGCAGTTTTTCTAAGAAAAACTGCTTTTTTAAAAATCACATATCGTTATGCAAACGATACGCTAACTAACTAACTAATTATTTATTGTAGACGTTTGTGGTGTATCAATACTAGCTATTGTAAATATTAAATCGTCTAAAGAAATAGTACTGGGCTCAAGTGTTATTTTTAAAGTTGTTGTTTTGTTTGATTCCACTTTTATTTTTGACTCTTTAGTGTCATAACCAACAAAGCTGCTTACCAAAGTATAGCCGCCATCACTTAAGTTTTCAAATTTAAATAGACCTTTTTCGTCTGATAAAACTTCGGCGCCAGTTTCTTTAATTAAAACTTTTGCAAACATTAATGGGTAATTATTCGATTCAAAATCTAATAAGTTACCGCTTATAGAGCCCGTATTTTGTGCAAAAGATAATGCAGAGATAAAAAATAGGGCTGTATAAAAAATGTGTTTCATGTGTCTTTCTTTATTTCTTTCAATGGTCACATGTAGCTTCCATATAGTTATAACGTTGATTTTCAACTGTACGTTAAGGAAGTTTCATGCGTTGTTATTAATTCCGTTGCAAAAATATAATCAGTTCCCAAATCAGGTGTTACCAAATCATTAAACAACCATGATTAAAATGTTACCCTAATGTTAACAAAGATTGCAATCAAAAAAGTTGAGATTAAGAAGACGCTTTAACAAGATGTTTTTTATCTTGCCTTTGCTTAAAATTATACCATGAACTGGGAACAATTACTATCCTTAAAACGCTTTGGCGACACCAATAAACGCATACGTAAAGAACAAGATGAAACCCGTTTAGGTTTTGAAGTGGATTACGATCGTGTTATTTTTTCTTCAGAGTTTAGAAGTCTTCAAGACAAAACACAAGTGATACCGTTATCTGAAACCGATTTTGTGCACACCAGACTAACACATAGTTTAGAGGTAAGTGTCGTTGGGCGTACTCTTGGTAGGAGAGTCGGACAAAAATTATTAGAAAAGCATCCACATTTACAAAGTATTCATGGATATCAAACTAACGATTTTGGAGCCATTGTAGCCGCGGCAGCTTTAGCGCATGATATTGGAAACCCACCTTTTGGGCATTCAGGAGAAAAAGCTATAGGCGAGTTTTTTAAAACCGGACAAGGCAAACAATTTAAAAGTCAGCTTAATGACAAGGAATATCAAGACTTATGCGATTTTGAAGGTAATGCTAACGGGTTCAAGATATTAACCGAAAGCAGAGCAGGACGCGATGGTGGATTACGATTAAGTTACGCTACCCTTGGCGCATTCATGAAATACCCAAAAGAATCACTTCCTAAAAAACCATCAAACCACATTGCAGATAAAAAGTACGGTTTTTTCCAATCTGAAAAAACAGCTTTTCAAGATGTTGCCAAAGAGTTAGGGTTGCTAAAACGCAGCGATAAACATTCAAGTTTTTCAAGACACCCACTAGCGTATTTGGTTGAAGCAGCAGACGATATTTGCTACACCATAATCGATTTTGAAGATGGTATAAACCTTGGCCTTATCCAAGAAGAGTTTGCTCTAGAATATCTGTCTAAAATAATTAGAGATAATATAAAACCGGAAAACTATTATGCGCTTTCATCTAAAGAAGACCGCGTAGGGTATTTACGGGCCCTAGCAATAGGCTCGCTAATTAATGATGTTGTAGATATTTTCATGAAACATGAAGACGCTATTTTAAATGGCGATTTCGATTGTGCCTTGCTAGATAAAAGCAAATACGAAGCACAAATAAAGGATATCATAAAAATTAGTATCGAAAACATTTACCAATCTGCCGAGGTGGTCGATAAAGAAATTGCAGGCTATGGTGTTATAAACACACTGTTAAACACCTACACAAACGCAGTAAATAATAGCTTCAACAATACCGCTTCAAATTACGACACCCTCATTATAAAAGGCTTGCCAAAAACCGTTAAAACAAACAATTCTAGCTTATACAGCCGTTTGTCAAGCGTGTGTTATTACGTGTCTTTACTATCCGATAGTAAGGCCATTCTAGATTACAAAAAAATAAAAGGCATTAGTTTTTAGCTTTCTCATAAGTAAAATGTAATGATGTCTAATTTCATTTAAGAATATCTTATTATTTTCTTAATAGTTTTATATTATTCAGACTAATTCGTACTTTTGATAGATAAAAATTTAAAAAAAAAGAAAATGAGAAAAATTTTACTTTCCCTTTTAGCTATTTTATTTATTGGAAGTATTGGTTTATTGATAAATAAATACCAACTTCAAGATTCTAATAAAGACATAGTTGATCTAAGAGAACAACACGAAGCGTTTTTAAAAAACAGTCCATTTAAAGAATCACTTAAACTTTCAAAAAAAGAAAGAAAAGCTCAGGGCTTACCTCCAAACAAATATTCTGAAAGAATGTGGGAGCTTACAATGAACCCGCAAAAGGGTTATCCAGAACCAGGTAAGTTGTTTAAGCTTCAGGATGAATTAACGGAGCGAGCTAAGTTTGCTAAAGTACCTGGTGAAGATACTAATAGTTGGGTTGAAAGAGGTCCTGATAATGTGGGTGGAAGAACAAGAGCTATAATGTACGATCCTAACGATGCTACAAATAAAAGAGTATTTGCTGGAGGTGTAAGTGGTGGCCTTTGGGTAAATAATGATATCACTGATGCCAATTCTGCTTGGGCAGAAGTAGGTATACCAGATAATTTAGCTATTTCTTGTATCACTTACGATCCTAATAACACAAATACGTTTTATGTTGGTACTGGTGAATCTTATGTTGCCGGAGATGTTAATGGAAATGGGGTGTGGAAATCTACTGATGGAGGTTCTAATTGGGCACGCGTTTTTGGTGGTGTCACAGGAGAAACTGATGTTATTACTGGGACTTCCGTACCTGGTAATGCTAGAATAATTGTTAATACACCAGCTTCAATTGCAGGTGAATATTTTGGACAACAGGCAGGTTATGGCCCAGCTCTTGAAGACCTTACAGGTGATCTGGTACTTGCAGATGATGGTACAGCTGCTCCTAATGAGGCGTGTAATGCCTTAACTAATGGCGCTGCAATGGCTGGAAACATAGCAATACTTTATAGAGGTAGTTGTGGTTTTAGTCTTAAAGTTTTAAATGCTCAGAATGCTGGCGCGGTTGCTGTAATTGTAGTTAATAATGTTGCCGATACGGCGCTTGTTACTATGGCTGGTGGAGATGATGGAGACTCTGTAACCATTCCATCTATTTTTGTCACACAAGCAGATGGCCAAACTTTAATAAATGCATTAGCAAGTGGCGTAAATGTATCTATTGGTACACTTCCACCAAGTTATGCTGGGTACAATAATACGCCTGGAGTACAACATATTAACGATATTGTAGTTAGAGATATAGGTTCAGGAAACAGTGAGGTTTTTGTTGCTGCAGGATCTTCTTTGTTTCGAACATTTCCCGGGGGTAGTGCATTTTCCACATTTGGGCTGGAAGATTATGGTTTATACAAATCTAGTAACGGCGGATCAAGCTGGTCTGAAATAGATATGGTTGCACCTGCTGAATATAAATATAACCCTAACGATCTTGAAATTGGTAGTGATAATACAATATGGCTATCAACAACAAGTACTCCAATATTTAGTGATGGTGGTGGTGAAATATTATCATCAACAGATGGTATAAACTTTAATTTACAATATACAGTTCCAAATGGTTCTAGAACTCAAATTGCAGTTTCGAACTCAGATGCTTCTACGTTATATGTTTTAGCAGCAACTGGATCAACACTAGCCTTACTAAAAACTACAGATGCTTTTGCGACAACGCCATTAGATCTTAGCCAACCAGATGATGCAGATACCGGTATAGCTGCTGATGATTTTACAAGAGGTCAATCCTTTTATGATTTATTAATCGAGGTAGACCCCACAAGCGATAATATTATTTATGTGGGAGGGATAGATTTATTCAGAAGTTCAGATTCTGGTGCAAGTTGGAATCAACTATCTCACTGGTATGGCGGTTTTGGGTATCAAGAAGTACATGCCGATCAACATGCCATGACTTTTGATCCTTCAGATTCTAATAAAGCATTATTTGGTCATGATGGAGGTGTTTCTTATGCCACGTCATTAACTGAGGCAGCCGCTACAGGAACTTCTGGAATTGAACCACGAGTTAACAACTATAATACATTACAATTTTATAATGGTGCTATTGGGCAAGAAGTTGCTAATGAAAAATTATTAGCCGGCTCACAGGATAATGGCTCTCAGTTAATAAATAATGCTTCTGCAGGAATAAATAGTTCTACAGAAATTACTGGAGGCGATGGCGCTTATGTGTTTATTGATAAAAACAGTCAATACATGATTAGTTCAATATATTACAATCGCTACTTTTATAAAGATTATACTACAGGGGGCGGGGGCTATACAATTGATTCTGATGAAGGTTCAGGAGATTTTATAAACTCTGCAGCTTTAGATAGTGATATAAATTATTTATATACCAACGGAACTTCGGATGCTGATTATAAAGTAAACGTTTATGCTTTAGGAGCAAGCTCTGCCACAAAAACCACTATAACCGCTGCGACTTTAGATGGAACTCCAACCGCCTTTAAGCCATTAGCATCTGGTTTCTTTTTGAAGTATTTGCTAGTAGGAACAGAGAACGGAAAACTATTTAAAGTAAGTTTAGGTTCTTCAGGTAGTACTTGGGTAGAAATTACGGGTGCAGGTTTTGCAGGAAGTATTTCATGTATAGAAACAGGTGAAAGTGAAGATGATATTTATGTAACATTTTATAATTATGGTGTTTCAAACGTATTTTATTCTAGTAATGGAGGATCAACATGGCAAAATAAAGAAGGTGATTTACCAGACCTTCCGGTTAGAGCTATTTTATCTAATCCTTTAAATAGGAATGAGGTAATACTCGCAACAGATTTAGGTGTTTGGGGAACTGCAGACTTTAGTGCATCTACTCCAGATTGGGCTCGTGCTCAAAATGGAATGAAAGATGTAAAGGTTACCAGTTTTGACTTAAGAATTGTTGATAATACTGTTTTAGCATCAACGTATGGTAGAGGGATGTTTACAGGACAATTTACTGCTGATGCAAGTACACTGTCTTTAGATAACGTTGATTTTTATGATGCTATTAAAGTGTATCCAACTATCTCTGATGGTAATTTTAAAATTGCTGCTAGTAATGAGGTTAGTAATGGAATTTTAAATATTTACGATTTAAATGGTAGAGAAGTTTATACCTCTAAAATAGATTTCAATAGTAACCGAATACAAAACATTTCGCTTAATCAATCAAGTGGTATGTATATTGTTAAGTTTAAATCTGATACTAGAGAATCTTCATATAAAATAGTTATTAAGTAATTAATAATATAGTATTCTAATTAAAAAGGGGTAGCGTCTAGCTACCCCTTTTTTAGTTAAATTATTTATATAACTTTTTAAACATTACATTTTTTTACTGTTCTATTTAGTAAGGCTATTTTAGATTACAAGAAGATAAAAAGTATTAGTTTTTAAAGTAAATATTTTTGCGCCTGCCTTATGGTAGGTAGGTTACCACAAGGGTTGGGCTTTATTCGTTGTTTAATATTTTAAATTATTGAACTCATGAATATAAATATTTACACTATATCTTTTTAAAGTCATTATTGCGAGGAGTGAGCGACGTGGTAATCTGTTAAATTATAGTTATGCATAAACTTTGATTTTCTAAGCCTTAAAAAGGATGCCGTTACAATCCCTAACGCGCTAATCCACCAATGTTGTTTTTATTCTAGACGTGTTCTTTTACTTTGTAAAGCCTGACTGATGTAGCGATTGTAAATGCATAAAAAATTATTGGGCTTCGTTTAACGTTTCCCCTTAGTTACGTGGAATTAAAGACAGTAAAAACAAGCCAACCTATTATTCAGGAGCGAGGGTTTTCCTAAAGGAAAATCAGGTGTAATGCATTATGCCCGTTGTTTAGGCGTTGGATTTTTTGTAATACTTTTTTCTTAACCAAAAAGATACACGAACCAATAAAATCAATGCAGGCACTTCAACCAATGGACCAATTACTCCAGCAAATGCTTGACCTGAATTTAGTCCGAAAACTGCAATAGCAACTGCAATAGCTAATTCGAAATTATTTCCTGCTGCTGTAAAAGCAACCGAGGCTGTTTTGTCGTATTCTGCTCCTGTTGCTTTGGTAAAGAAAAATCCAATAATAAACATTAACGTAAAATAGATAAGCAAAGGAACTGCAATAATGAGAACATCCATTGGGATTTCCACAATCAATTCTCCTTTTAGCGAGAACATAACCACAATTGTAAATAACAGAGCAATTAAGGTTATTGGCGAAATTGTAGGAATGAATTTCTTTGTATACCATTCCTCTCCCTTTAATTTTACAAAAATAAGTCTGCTCAATATTCCCATTACAAATGGAATACCAAGATAAATAGCTACACTTTCTGCAATTGTCCAGATTGAAATGTCTACAATAGCGCCTTCAAATCCAAAATAGGGTGGCAGAACAGTTATAAAAATCCACGCATAAAAACTGTACGCAAACACTTGAAAAATACTATTTAAAGCAACTAAACCTGCTCCATATTCGCTACTTCCTTCGGCAAGGTCGTTCCATACCAAAACCATGGCAATACAACGTGCCAGACCAATCAAAATTAATCCGACCATATATTCGGGATAATCACGTAAAAATGTAATTGCCAGAATAAACATTAAAACAGGACCAATTATCCAATTTAGAATAAGTGAAATAGATAGGATTTTTGTGTTTCTAAAAACTTTTGGTAAGAGGGAATAGTTCACTTTTGCCAAAGGTGGATACATCATTAATATTAAACCGATTGCAATAGGAATATTTGTTGTTCCACTACTCAATGAATTTATAATGTTGGGAAACGTGGGGATAAAATACCCAAGGCCAACTCCAATAGCCATTGCTACAAATATCCACAAAGTCAGATTTCTGTCAAGAAAGCTTAAATTTTTTTCTGCCATTTTTATTACTTAATCTATGAGCAAATGTAAAACAAATGAGTCATAATTTTCATGATTGTTTGATGGTTTTTTTGGCTTACAGGTAATGTGAAAATGACACTTTTTGTATTATCAACTTTAATAGAAGATTACCCCAGCTAATTCAGTTTTCAGTTTTTATTGATTGAGGTAAAAAGACTAAATATAATCACATACAAGAATTAGTACTATGATTTTTGAGATTTTGAATTGTTTCAAAAAGAGATCCAGAAACTCTCTATTCCTGCATAAGTTCAATCATCTTATCAACTTGTTTATCTGCAGCTATTAATTCGCCATCATGATAGAATAGTACCAATTCTAGTGGGAGGTTGTTCCAAGCCAATTTGGCCACATTATCAGGACTAATATTATGCCTACCAAGGGTTTTCTCTGTAGGCCAATCAATACTAGGGAAAGAGACATAAGCTAGCTCAGAACATACAATCTTATCGGTTGTATTAACATCAAAATTAAAATCATATGCTTTACCCAACTGTCTAAAAGCCATTAACAGAGCTTCTTTACGTAACTCTTCATCTGATTCTTTTGGAAATATTGGTCGTAAAATAGCAAAATCATCGATATTCATAAAATGCTCCAGACTGCTTAGTTGTACTCCTGAACGTAAAGCTTCAATGATTTGATTTTCACCTTTTGAGTCTGTATTTTCGCTTGAAGAAATTTTACCTGCATGTGCTTTTACATAGTCGTTATCCCATAGTTCCATATCGATAAGTTCGGCTTTACTACCTGTCCATATCGCTACATGACCAAAATGCCCTGGGATAAATTTATCCGTTAATCTAAATGGTGTTTTCTCGAGTAATATATCCAATGGTTGAAGATTAGCTTGAATATTTTTTCGCACCTCTTCGTTGGCATATAATTTCCCTTTCCTTGATTCGTACAAGCCCATGGTATTACCGAACAGTCCACTTATTATGTCAAAACCCTCGTCTTTTGATTCTGAAATGGCATCTAATACTATTCTCTCGAATGCAACGAATTTTTTAGAAGCGATTTCATTGATTCTAATTTTCTTTACATAATTATATGAAGGGCTAGATTCTATCAATAGTTCTAAATAGGCAAAGTCTTGGTCTTCTTCTTCCGGTGGGATAGATGCCTTTTCTTTCTCATAAAACTCCAAAACACTTCGCATTCGATGTCGGTTCTCAATAGAGTTTGCTGCCAAGGTCATTTCAGATAATTTATTGGCTATTACTCCAAAGCCCATATCTGGATCATTAATTATTTTTCGGAGCCTACTATCTTGTTCGAAAAGCGAGGTTCCCAATAAATAATTATCATGTAAGGTAAGGGCAGCACCAAGGGAAAGCATGATTCCTTTTAAGCGCAGTTGCGAATCGATATTGTATTTGGCTAGAGTTTCATCGGTCACTTCTGTTCCACATTCGTAAGCACCAGCAATAACGTAAAGTTCTTCTCGAATTTCGAGATAATCTTCAGTTCCTGTTTTTAAAATAATAAGATCTCGACTACTTAAAGGCTGGTCTTTATTTATTCTCAGTCGATTAGCGACTTCCAGCATTTGCGTTCTTGCTACAAGGCTATATTCTACTAATAGTTGTAATTCATCGAAGTCTTCTTGGAAGATTAATTCAGGAGCAACCCCATTTTCTGCTTTTTGAGTAAGTTGAACAAAGCAGGCTTCTTCTTTTTCTTTTAAATTAGAGTTAATATCAAAATAATAATAGATAGTAATAAGCCCTACAATCCCAATTAAGCTCAGCGTAATATTTTTAAATCTGCTTTTCTTCATTCTTAAAATTTTGAATTATCTAATATTTCTCAAAAATAGTCATCAAACTCTTAGCATCCAAACCTAAAGATTCTTCAAGCTCATTAACACTTCCATGCTCAATAAAGAAGTCAGGAATACCCAATGTTCTTATTGTGTTTTTATAATTATTTTCAGATGCAAACTCCAAAATTGCGCTTCCAAAACCACCTTTAATCGTATGGTCTTCAACCGTAACAACAGTATCGTAAGTTTTAAAAATGGTGTGAAGCAGTCTTTCGTCCAAAGGTTTTACAAAACGCATATCGTAATGTGAAATATCTAAATTTTTAATGGCTTCCGTAACATTTTTGGCAATAGTTCCTATGCTTAAAACGGCAAGTTTATGTCCTTTTTTAAGTACAACACCTTTAGCAATCTCAATTTTAGAAAATGGCTGTTTCCAATCTATAGTAATACCT